>Ga0209379_10002361_pt1 | contig 11531 bp, 9 predicted proteins | sample tdDd001_FD_187124 | JGI IMG/M metagenome (GOLD analysis project Ga0209379, IMG submission 187124) | Marine sediment microbial communities from the Atlantic coast under amendment with organic carbon and nitrate - tdDd00.1 (SPAdes)... | ecosystem: Environmental > Aquatic > Marine > Coastal >...
AGTTCTATACAGCTCTTGCTGGAAAGATGAAACACCAGGAGATGAAAGATACTTTCGAGCAATATGCTTTGGAAGAAATCGGACACAGAACCAAATTGGAAGCAATCAAGAACGGTAAGCAGTACAACATGTCGACTGAGAAAGTTGCCGATTTAAAAATTGGTGATTATTTGGTTGAAGTTGATACGGAGAAAACAAATATCACTTACCAGGAAGCTTTAACCATTGCAATGAAAAAGGAGAAAGCTGCTTTTAAATTGTACATGGATTTAGCTGCGGCTGCTAACGATGCTGCATCAAAAGATTTATTTATGATGTTGGCTAACGAAGAAGCAAAACACAAATTGAGATTCGAAGTTGAGTATGATAGCAACATCTTGACAGAGAATTAAAATTCGATAAGAAATAAAAAAAAGCCGTGGCATGATGCTACGGCTTTTTTGTTTGATTCAAATTCTATTTAGTTTTTATGCTGAGCGTTAACAACATCAGCTCCAACCATAGCTTCCATAACTTTTCCTTTCATGCCTATGTCAGAAGTCATAAAGATGACATTTTTATTCTTCTCGCCCATAGAGATAAGCGTATCCTGATCAATCAGCTTCATCACCAATTCGGTAGCATCTTTAATCTCCATATTGGTTCCTACAGTTAAATCTTTGATTGCTTTTTCACGTCCTTTTAAAACTGCCATTTGCTGTAAAGCAACACCTTCACCTTGTAACTTCTTACTTTCCTTTTCAGCTTCAGCGGCTTTAATGATAAGAATTTTATCAGCTTCCCCTTTTTCTTCTGCAGCTTGTCGAAGTCTTTTCTGTTCGTTAATCGCATTCATTGCATCTACCACTTTAGAATCTGGTAAGATATCTACAACCAATGTTTTCTTAATATCAAAACCATAATTTGATAATAAAGAGTTCAAACCTTCCATTACCGTGTTTGCGATATTGTCTTTGTTTTCGTAAACCATATCCAATTCCATCTTAGGTACCTCAGCTCTTACGGCATCGAAAACAAAAGATTCGATTTGTGCTGTTGAGTCGGATAGTTCGTAGAAAGAGTTTTTTATACTTTCCACATCAGCTTTAATAAGGTACTGAATAGCAACTTCAATTTTCAGAGTTACTTTATCCTGAGTAATGGTCTCTACAGGAACACGTAGCTCCTGAATCTGCAGATTCTGAACTCCAACTACCTGATCGATAAGTGGGATTCTAAGGCTGATACCTGCTCTACGAACGGATTGAAACTTACCTAATCGTTGTATGATTTTAGCCTGTTTTTGATTCACGATAATGATTGAAAGAAGTAGGAATATTATTCCTAATACAATACTGATGATAATTATGAAATTTTCCATTGTTTTGTTTTATAAATTAATTAATGATTTTGTTATTACTATTTTTTAATGCCTGGTTGGGCTATGAATGTTAATGCTTCTTTTCATGCAGCTTTATTTATGTGAGAAAGTTTTACATAGAGAATACTTTATAATTATCCATCTCTTCTGAATCATCTGAACAGCCAAGAAAATTTGCTGTAATTGTCCAGGAGGCATGTCCCAGTATTTTAGAAATCCATCTTTTGGAATCAGTAGAAAAGTCTTTTGTTTCTAAAAACTTAATGCAGAATGTCTTTAAAAAGCTATCCGAAGATAAATTCTGATAAGGGATTTCGTATTTCGTAAAAAGCAATTTGACTTGTTTGTTCACATATTGAGAAGACAAGACCTGTTTACCAGAATTGTTTAAAAAGATGTATTGATCAGGTGTTGGAGATCCTAATTTTGAATGGATTCTTCGGATAATATTTTGGATATCATCTATGATATAAATGCTTCTTATTTTGTTTTTATCTTGAATCTCAAAAGAAGTCTTGCCTAAAATATCTTCCCAACGAATCGTTAAGATGCTTTTTAATCTAAGACCAAAAAAACATCCGAAAGCAACAATTAAAGCTATTTTATATTGTTTATCCAACTCTAGCTTTTGGATGCTAACTGGAATGTACTTCCAATTAATATGTTCAGATTTAGATGTATCTCTATTTAATGTCATTTATTCTTCCTGATAGTGAATTCTTAGGTGAATATAGAATAAAAGTTTCAAAAAACAAAGTTTAAATATGAAAATGAAACTAAATAATGTGATTGTACCTATTTGTAGTTTAGTTTTTATTCAGGATAATATAGAGGTAAAGGAGGAGTGCTTTATATTTATGTAATATAAAAAATCCCGAGGATAAAACCTGGGGATTTAAACGAATTATGTGATGTATATTATTTTACCAATCGGACTAAATTGTCAAGGAAATCTTTATTACCATGATTAAAGTAATGATGTTTCGGATTGATGTTCTCATTCTCCTCGTTTTGTACTCAAGTCTGATGAGCTTTAACTTTTTACTTAGATAAAAAGTAAATAAAAAATCAAGTCCATCTGATACTGATTGGCATTCCATGGGAACGTATTTACCCGAATCGCGTCAGATTGACGGTTCCTGCTCAAAAGATCTTAGTCTAGAGAAAAGAACATCGCTTTAAGGAATAGCCCTGAAAGGGCTTGATATTTGTAGCCCGGGGCAATACCCCGGGTATTGTGGTAGATGAGAATCCGTCCCACCTGCTATCTAAAATTGAAATACAATTGTCTTTTGCGACGGAATTGTATTCCATTTAAAAGACCTCATTCTATCTCTCTCCTCAAGGAGAAAGGAACACCGCTTCTCAAATAAAATAGACACGCTTTTCTAAATCTACAGACGACTTCCTCTCTTCAAGGAGATGACTGGGTGAGGTGTTTTGGATGACCTCATTCTATCTTTATATTGTCCTCAAGCCAGACGGGCTTTTACTTTTTCCTTAGATGAAAAAGTAAATAAAAAATCAAGTCCATCTGATACTGTTCGGCATTCTATGGAAACGTATTTACCCGAACCGCGTCAGATTGACGGTTCCCGCTCTGAAAGACCTTACTCTAAAGAAAAGAATACAGCTTTTAGATATTACAGAATATAGGATTTCTCCCCTTTTAAGGGAGATGTCGATAGACAGAGGGGTGCTTTATTAATGAATAATTATGAATGAAAATCTGATCTTCCTCTCCTTAAGAAGAGGACTGAGATGAGGTGTTTTGGTAAAATCCATTTCAAGATTTCTCTTAAAACGGAAAGAACAGCGTATGTAAAATTGCCTTTCGAACATTCAGCACAAGGTGATAGGATTGGAGTGTTGTCAAAAAATATATTGGCAATAGGGCTGAAATGTCCGTTGTTAAAGGCTTTGCATGATGATAGAATACGAAATCTAATTAACAAAAGGTAAAATACAACAAGCGATAGGAGCAGTTACATAAAGCGATAAGGGTAGTTACATAGAGTGATAAGAGTGGTTACATAAAGCGATAAGGGTAGTTACATAGAGTGATAAGAGTGGTTACATAAAGCGATAAGGGTAGTTACATAGAGTGATAAGAGTAGTTACATAAAGCGATAAGGGTGGTTACATGAAGCGATAAGGATAGTTACATAGAGTGATAAGAGTGGTTACAACAAGTGATAAGAGCAGTTACATAAGGCGATAGTAGTGAATACATAAAGCGATAAGAGTAGTTACAACAATAGATAAAATACAAACGAAAGCTTTAGAACGAAATGTATTACTTGATGGAAATATTGTTTGAAAACAGAAATGAAACTCATGATCTTATTGCAAGTTGGTATGAATAGAGGCTGTCGACTAAGCAAGGGAGAAGGAATGTGTAAGAAGCTAGATTGCTTAAATGTATTTAGAAAAGTGTAGATGATGGAATGGTAAATGGGCTGACAATAATGGACAGTTCTTTTTCTACAATGTAGCTCCCGGACAACACAGCCTGGTGTTTAGTAAAAAATCGTACAAGGAAGAAAGTAGAGTGATTATGCAGGAAGCCGATCATTGCATGCAACTCGATATTGTATTCCAACTGGAAGATATTATTGTAACAAGCGAAGCGGAAGCTTAATACCTAAGCAACAGAAAGCTCTGAGAGCCCCAGTAAACGGGGCTCTTCTTTATATGTACAATTACAATTTAGCAGTAAAAAACCACCTGTTAAGCATATTTATACTGATTCTAAGAAAATTAAGCTAAAATATGTAAAGTGATTTATGAGATTAGTTATAAATTTATTGGGATAGATTAAAAAATGGAAGAAGAACATTTAACAAACAGTTGTTAATATTACTACGATATGGCATAAAAACAAACGCTGTATTGGAATAATACGATAGAAATAAGAAGTAAAGGTTTACGTCTATTGTTTTCAATCAAATACTATAAATAAAAAGATATATGTCCTACTTTTCAAAAAAATATATTGAAATAAAGCTACCTAAAAAAAAAGGTAATGGAGCAATTGGATTACGAAATGCTCAAATAGGTGCAATCCATGCAATAGGACAACATTTTTCCTTGTATGAAACGGAACCATCCTTAGTCGTAATGCCTACCGGTTCAGGAAAAACTGCTGTTTTAACTTTATGCCCTTTCCTTTTGGAAGCAGAAAGAGTTTTAATATTAAGTTCTTCAAAATTAGTAAGAGGACAAATTGTTGATGATTTAAAAGAATTAAAAACATTAATAAAAATAGGTGTATTTAAAAAATCAATTAAGCTGCCTAAATGTAAAGAATTAAATAAACACATTAGTAGTATTTCTGATTGGAAAGAACTTGAAAAGTATGATTATGTTGTTGGAATTCCTAAAAGTATTACGGCTGGTTTTTCAGAAAAATTGACTCCACGAAAGGATTTATTTGATTTAATAATAGTTGATGAATGCCACCATTTACCTGCATCTACATGGACTACAATTATTGAATATTTTAGTAATTCAAAAAAAGTATACTTTACAGCGACACCCTTTAGGAGAGATGACAAAGAAATAAAGGGTAAGCTTATATATTCATATCCTCTATCAAAGGCATATAAAGATAAAATTTTTGGAAGTGTTGGATACTATTCCATTAAGGTAGGTGAAAAAACAAAAATAGAAAAAGATATTTTAATTGCTAAAAAAACTGAAAATGTCTTTAGAAAGGATAGAGAACAAGGATTAGATCATTTTATAATGGTTAGAACAAAACACAAAAATCATGCTAATGATCTAAAAAAAATATACGAACAAAATACAAACTTAAATTTAAAAGTAATTCATAGTGATCATACTTATTCACATATAAAGAAAACGATTCAAAGTTTAAGAAGGAAAGAATTAGATGGTATAATATGTGTAAACATGTTAGCTGAAGGGTTTGATTTTCCGTCATTAAAAATTGCAGCAATTCATGAACATCACAAGTCACTAGCTGTTACTCTTCAATTCATTGGGCGATTTGCTAGAACTAATGCTCCTAATTTAGGTTCGGCTAAATTTATTGCAGCAGAAAGTGACATTGTGTTAGGTCAACAACATTTGATGTATCAAGATGGAGCTATATGGTCAGATATTATTATTAATCTAAGTGAAAATGCAATTGAAGAATTAAAAGAAGTCCAAGAATTTAATGAAAATTTTAATGATTTATTAGAAACTAAAAATCCTGATAAATTAAATATATCACTAGGTGTTTTAAAGCCATATTCACATATAAAAATATTTAGAACAAACGAGTTTGATATTAATGGAGTTATTGATATTGGTAATCAGAAAATTATTTTTCATCAGACTGATGAGGTAAATAATACTGTTATTTTTATTACGGAAGAAGCTATTAAACCTAAATGGATAGCTGTAGACGATATAAAGAATACTCATTATTATATGTATATTCTTTACCACCATAAGAAGACAAATATGCTATATGTCCACTATTCAGGTAAAAAGACAAACTTGTTATATGAAGATATTTTGGAATGCTTTAATGTTAAGGAATATAATAATGTTCCTAAGAGTGATATACATAAAGCCTTGTACGGTTTAAAAGACTTGACTTTTTTCAATATAGGATTACAGAGTAGAGCAATACAAAGTGGTGAAAGTTATAGAATAATTTCAGGGTCTGCTGCGCATAATAGAATAACTAATAGTGAGGGAAGGATGTATTCAAACGGGCACATACAAGGTAGTGGAATTGATGTAAATGGAAATGAAATTACGATTGGCTATAGTAGCGGTGCAAAAATTTGGGGTAGTAATTATATAAATATTAAAGATTTTATCAACTTCTGTAACCTTATTGGAACAAAAATAAATAGTACAGTCACAGTTAGAACGAATACAGGCATTGATAATATTCCTATTCCTCAAATAATCAATAAAATTCCAAATGATGTAAAGCCATCATTTGCATTCTGGCATACTGACATTTACATAGAAAATCCAAATGCATTGTTTTCTATCGATGGTCAAGAAGTATATAGAGGAGAATTAGTCAATTTAGATTTAGTCATTGATTATAATTATACAAGTAGGACTGAAATTTCATTTATAATAAAAAATGAAAATTTTGAAATACCAATTCTTTATTCATTTAAAGAAGGGTATAAATATAATATTGATAATGAACTTACTTTATTTATTAATAATGGGGATGATAACTTTATTGAATTATTAAAGTATTTAAGGAATTGTCCTGTATCATTTCAGCTTTCGGATTTATCTACCATTACAAATTTTAATGAGTTGTTAGTCAGAGGCAATAAAAGTTTGTATGATGTAGAAAGATTAAAAGCCATTGATTGGGATTACTTTAGAACAGATATCTCAAAGGAATTTAAAAATCCTAAAAAAGGTAAAAGACATATACATGATGTACTTTTTGAAATTATCAAAGAGGCATCACCATCAATAATTGTATATGATCATGGAACTGGAGAATTGGCAGATTTTATTGTAATCAAAGATAATATAGCATCAGTTAATGTTGAACTTTATCATGTTAAAGCATCAGATACAGATCAAACAGGAGATCGTGTTAGTTATCTGTATGAAGTTTGTGGTCAAGCGGAAAAATCACTTATATGGACTAAAAGTATTTCTACACTAAAAGTAAAGATAATTGATAGACTTAAGAATAATGATGATAGTGTTAAGCTATTAGGTACAAATGATAAGATAAAGCATGGTGATTATAAGGAGCTTAAGCGTATTTTGAGTCTTGATAAAACCTTTAAGTATAAAATTGTAATTGTACAGCCCGGTCTTTTGAAAGATAATTTGACTGAAAAGTTAAGTCATTTATTAGCCAGTACAGATGATTATGTTAGGTCAAATGCTAATAATGAAGAATTGATGGTTTGGTGTTCATAAATAGATATGTTAGTGCTAGAAAAGGCACTATTATTATGCTCATCAATGAATCTAAGTAAAATGCGTGGTATATAATGAAAGAAAAAGAGATTATAGAATTCGAGTATGAAAAACGGCTAAATGAAATTTTAGAATTGTCGTGGAAAATTTTTAAATCTCAATTTATATGCGGGAGACACGAAATAAATAAAGAAGCTCCTTTTCAGCATCATTTCGCTCAAATAATAAGAAGTGTTGGTAATCTTTATTCTATAGCGGAAAAAGATCTTTTTAAAGTTGATTTAGAGACTAAATGCGATAAGGTCAAAGGAAAATCGAAATATATTGATATCACTTGCGAATTCGTTGATAAAATAAATTGTGCTATTGAATTGAAGTTTAAGACAGCCAAACAAGGAGCACAAGATCATGGTCGAATTGATGCTTATGTCGACATTGAAGCACTGGAAATTGTCACTTGGGATCAATTTGATCTTGGGAAATTTTATATGATTACTGACAGTACTCCATATATTAATAAGTCAAATAGAGGTGTAGGGACAGTGTTTGCTACTCATAATGGATTTGTATCTGAAAAGGGAAAAGAATTTTGGTTTGATAGTAAAGGACGAGAAGATGTTAGGGTGAACCTAAGAAACTCATATAAATTTGATTGGGAAAAGATTGATAATTGGTATTTTCTTGACATAACAGTTTCTAAAGAGACACAAAAAGCATACACATTTAGTGAAGTTAGGAAAAATCATAAACACGCATACGAACCTTGGACACTTGATGCGGATGAAAAATTAGAAATGTTGTTTTGTGAAGGTAAAACAATCAAAGAATTAAGTTCGATTTTTGAGAGAAATGATGGAGCTATACGTTCTCGTATAAAAAAACTTGAATTACAAGATAAATACAATATTTAAAAAATAGGCTGAATAATTGGAATAGCTGTTTGTAGAAATCTTATAGGTGAGAGCTAAGTAAGTTTTCTGTATAAACAAAACACGAGCTACAAGCTCGCGCTAGCAGATGCACATATAAGAAGTTTACATTTAATAAAATAGGAATATGAGAAGAATTATTTTACTAGCAAGTATGTTCGGAATTATTTCCTGCAATTTCAAGAATGACAAAATTCAGAAGGAAGTTGTGGACAATCAGGAATTGATTGAGATTTTTAAAAGTGACCAGGAGGATAGAACGCAGCATCTAGACCGGAGTATCAGACAAAAAAATGATAGCGTACGGGAAGCTAGAGTTTACGAGTTACTAGATTCCAATAAAGTTCGTACCTCCATAGACTATCAGAACGCTGCACTGATTTTTCATCATGGAGAAGACTCTGTTGCCTATGCATTGGCGGTAAAGCTAATGACAAAATCTATAGAATTGGATTCCACAAGAAACAAATGGCTTTTGGCTGCTATAAGCGACAGGTATTTGTTGAGCATAAATAAAGCTCAGATTTATGGAACGCAATATACTCGCCTAGATAATAATGTTGTTGTGAGAGAAGAATTGGATTCCACAAAAATTACGGATGCAGAGAGAATTGAATATGGCGTTGAAACTTTAGCAGAGCAAAGAGAGAAACTGAAAAACTTGAATCGAAAAAAACTAACAGAATTAGTAGATGAAGGGAAAAGCATTGATGAAATTATACGAATTGTCAAGCAAGGGGATGTGACCAATTCTGAGTACGATTTACGTGAAAACTGGATTAATAATTTTGCTTATCAGCTAAAGAATCAGGGTGAAAAAGAAGATGCATTAAAGCTTTTTAAATTGAATACAGAATTGCATCCAAATGCCTATAATACGTTTGATAGTTATGGTGAATGTTTGTTGGATTTGGGAGACAAAGAGTTGGCAATTAAGGCTTATGAAAAATCTTTAGAGTTAAATCCTAATAATAAAAATGCCGAAGAAGTATTAACAGGCTTAAAATAACAAAACCCAATAATGTAGGAATTAATAGCGGGTTTGGAGGGTCATTCAGGATTGGATTTACATCCGATTATCCTTTCCTATTGGACGGATACGCTCCCTAAATCTGCTATTTATCTCCAATCATTAAAACTAATAATAGAAGTAATTCATACTAAACCCAAACAGTCATGAAAAAAATACTAATTGCCCTATTGACCATTCTCTCGGTATCAACGGTATTTGCCCAACAGGATAAGCGTTTAAAAGGACTTGAAAAGGAGTTGGAAAGCATTCTGGAAGTTACAAAAGCACCTGGCTTTGCTGTTGCCATAGTCGAAGGCGATAAAATTATTTATGCCAAAGGATTTGGCTATAAAGATGTTGAAAATAAAATTCCTGCTGATGCCAATACCTTGTATGCGATTGGTTCAAGTTCAAAAGCATTTACATCTTCTATTTTGGGGCAATTGCGTCAAGAGGATAAAATCTCTTTTGATGAAAGCCCATTGAAATACATATCTGATTTTAAGTTTTACAATGATGAAATGAATAAGCACATTATTGTAAAAGATTTAATGTGTCATAGAACGGGTATGCCTCGTCATGATTATTCATGGTATCTTTTTCCGACCCATAATAAAGATAGCCTGCTTCTTCGTGTACAAAATCAGGAACCTTTTACAGGTGTAAGGGAAAAATGGCATTACAACAACTTCATGTTTTTGGCTCAGGGTGTAATTGCGGAACGTATTACCGGAAAAAGCTGGGAGGAAAACATTAAAGAGCGCTTCTTTACCCCATTAGGTATGAATAGATCGAATGTGTCTATTGACGAATTGGAGAAAAGCTCGAACATTGCCATTGGATATCAGTTACAAAAGGACAGTATACTAAGCAAAATGGATTACTATCATATTGCAGGGATGAGTCCGGCAGGTAGCATTAACAGTAGTGTGAATGAGATGTCGAACTGGCTGATTACCTGGATAAATAAAGGGAAGTTTAAGGGTGAGCAAATACTTTCTGAAGCTTATGTGGATGAGGCGATAAGTTCTCAAATGGTGATTGGTGGAGCTCTTCCTGACAAAGAGTTTCCGGATATTCATCTATCGAACTATGGTTATGGCTGGTTTCTTTCATCTTATAAAGGACATTACCGAGTTCAGCATGGTGGAAACATTGATGGCTTTTCTGCCAATGTGGCTTTTTTCCCAAGTGATAGTATTGGGGTGGTTGTCTTAACCAATCAAAATGCTTCAGCGGTTCCCAATTTGGTTAGAAATACGGTTGCCGATAGAATGTTAAAAGTGCAAAAAGTAGATTGGGCGAAACGATTTGCAAAGAATACATTAAAGGCTAAAGAAGAAGAGGAAGAGGCGAATTCTAAAAAGGGATCTTCGAAAATAGAAAACACAAAACCATCGCATATTTTGCAGGATTATACAGGTAAGTACTCTAATCCTGGTTATGGTGAATTCAATATCAGCAATCAAAATGACTCCTTATTTGCAAACTTTAAGTTGAAAACATTCTATTTAAAGCATGTGCATTATGATATTTTTGAACCCATTGAGGTGACCAAAACAGGAATTGATACTACGGGGAATAGTCCTTTGCGATTGAATTTTACGACCAATAATAGTGGAGAGATTTCATTGGTAAAAATGAAGGTGGAGAGAACTTTGGATCATCCGATTGAATTTAAGCACAAGCCAAATGTAATTGATGTTAAGAAAGAGACTTTAGAAAGCTACGCAGGGACTTATGAGTTGGCTGGAACTGAAATTAAAGTATACATTAAAAATGAAAGTAAGCTCTATCTTTTTGTAAAAGGACAGCCAGAGTACGAGTTGTTGGCAACAGACAAGCATAAGTTTTCTTTTAAAACTTTAGAGGGATTTAAAGTTGAGTTTGTGGAATCTGATGATAAATCGATAAAAGAAATTGTATTGATACAACCAAACGGCAGCTTTAAAGCTACGAGAAAATAATTGGTGCTAGCTTGTAGCTCGTGCTCTGCGTAAGCAGTTAAAACTGTTTTCTTCTTTTACGGAAGGTTAGATTTATAGTAATTATCAAATTCTAAGTTTTGAGTCGTAAATATAAGTTTCACAACAAAGAAGATTTGTACATCGTAGGTTTTTTCAACTTAATTCTAATGTCGTATATTTTAGGAATTGGTAGACTTAAATAAAAGATTTATGGACAATATAGATCAATGGCAATTTCAGAAATTGGATTTTAAGGGCTTACAAATTCTATTAAAATGGGCTGAAGAGGAAGGGTGGAATCCTGGACCTAATGACGCTGATGTGTTTTGAGCAAC
>Ga0209379_10002364_pt1 | contig 11526 bp, 10 predicted proteins | sample tdDd001_FD_187124 | JGI IMG/M metagenome (GOLD analysis project Ga0209379, IMG submission 187124) | Marine sediment microbial communities from the Atlantic coast under amendment with organic carbon and nitrate - tdDd00.1 (SPAdes)... | ecosystem: Environmental > Aquatic > Marine > Coastal >...
TCGAAGTATGCTTACTGAGCGGAGTCGAAGTATGGCCCTAACTATATAGACCAATTCTGTTTTATGTACACCAACTATTTTACTTCTTTTAAATTTATTGTTTGCTGCTTGTTTTTCATAAATTTGGTTGGCTCGAAGATGATGCCTTCCTTTTAATAAGGATTTTTAAATAAACGCATCACCATAGCTGTGCTTTACCTGCCTATATTGGGTAGGTAAATACACTGTTACCAGAAATATAAACGAAATAAAGAGCATGGCGTTTATCCATACGTTATGTACAACTAAAATCTTTAAGGAGAGATAAAACCCTCTTTTTTTTAGGCTGAGACAAAACGGATGGGAAAGTTCCTTAACAGGGAAAAGGACAAGAAAGGCAATGGAAGGCATTGTTCAAGTCTTATGCGGTTCTACCGTGAAAGATCGCTCTTTCAAACGACTAGTATCGTTAACTAAGACTTGGATAAGTTACTGCTTTTGAGAATCAATGTCAAGAGCAGAATAAAATTCGACATTGAAAAACAGTCACTTACACTTGTTCTTTTTGCTGAGGAACTTGGGGTGACAGACCTGTTTTGAATAAAGGATTCAGCCTTACTAGTTTGATATCACGCAAGGCAAAATGCTGCGTTAGACCCGTCTGAAAGCACATTAGATCAAACTAAATAAAGGAGTTTTGAAAGGAATAAAGAGTTTAGCTGTGTCTTTTATCTATTTTAGATGGAGAATGAATTTACTAAAATAGACAGGTTTTTAAGAGCCTGATTGGGGAGACTTGTTAATAAAATGGCTTTAAAAATAAAAGTACATAACATGCTGTATGTCGGCATTGGCGATATGTACAGGATGGAAATAAAAATCGCCAACGAAGACGACATACAGCTATCCGTTGTGCCCCATTTATTAACAAAAATATGAATAGACTAATAGTCGTTATTATCATTTTAGTATTTACATCTTGCTCTGTTTCTAGACATGTAGTTTTGAATGGTGAATTTGAAGAAACTAATTGGGGACCAATGTGGGAAAAATATATTTTTAATAATGATAGCATATTTTTTCATTACTATGGAGACGATACTCATGGTTCATTTGATAAAGGCAAGTTCACATTGATTGGGAGGAAATTGCATCTCGATTATGATTCGTTAATTGTTGATAAACCTGTATGCAAATATTCAGAGAAGTCATATAGTGATTCCCTTAAACTTAGTTTAGTAATAATGAATGCTGGATCTGCAGATAAGATTCAAATTTACAACAAAGATGAGCTAGTCAAAGAGAAGAGTTTAGTATCAGATTCTGTATTTATTCGAGTAAAAAGACCATGTGATAATCTTCAAGTTAAAATATTGAATGATTACGTTATAAAACAAGAAATTAAATATGAGTTTAATGTTAATGTAAAAGAGTTCTCTTGTTGTACGGTTGAATATTATCCTTCTAATTCTTGGTATAAATTTAATAGAGAAGCTGATGAAATTATTAAGCTAAAAAAGCTATCAGAAACAAGTTTCGAAACACAGAGAGGGAAATATAAATGGATTTTTAAGAAGAAATAAAAACGGGGCACAACAAAAGCTAAATTTCATGGGCGGTGATGCTCAGTTTGAAAGCGGAATGCAATTAATAAACACCAGCAAGCTACCTAGATTGGTTTGCTAAAAAATATAAACAAATATATGCGGCTTGCTTATTTAGCGGTTTACTCACTTCGTTTCGTGAGCTCCCGCTGGTCGGTTGATAAGGTGACTCTTTGAAATTGCCCACGAAAACTTAGCAAGACCGTATAAGCAATATTAAAAAAAGATAACAGAATGAAATACGACAAGGAAAAATACAAGATTTGGGATTGGAAAAGTCCCGTTATTTTACATTGGATACTTAATCCTGGCTTGATGATTAATGAGCTGTTCTTGGGGCAAACACTTCCCAAAGTGATGCTAATCGAGCGGGAAGGGGATAAACCTTTTAGTCAGCGGTCATTAATACCATGTCCTCACTGTGGTGAACTCCACTCCGGATTGAAATATTCTAGTCAAAACAAAACGGCCTCAAAAAACTGGTTTGGATTCTATTGTGATACCTGTTCCAAAATAATACCCGTACAAAGAAACTTGACTTCCTTAATCGTTTTGGCCATTACTTTCCCAATTTGGGGCTGGTTTAGAAAATCCCTAAAGCAAAACTGGCTAGCTAAACAGCCTGAAAGATACCAGAATTTAAATCTGGAACCCGTTACAGCGAAAGTGACAGCTAAGAGTTGGTTAATAATGGGCTTGGTCTGGGCCTTGTTTATGTACCTGATCATGACTTTTATTTTCCCACTTATTATGCAAGAAGATATTACGCAAAAGAATATGTTGATAGGAATTCCTATCTGGCTGATAGCGGGTTTGGCTTTTGGTTTTACGATGAAAATATGGATGAATAGGAAAGGAAAAATAGTCCATAGCAAAAGCTAAATGATCAGGACGTTCCATTAGCAAGCATAAAACCAACTAGAAACGATACGAATGAAAAGATTATTAATATTTCTACTATTATTTTCAAATATTGCTTCTGCTCAGTATGATTATAATCAGATAGCCAGTCAAGTTGTTGATTTAGTTGAAAATAGTTACGTGAGTTTTGAAGACCACATAAAAGGGAAAGAGGATTATTACTATAATTATTTTAAAAAAGAACTATTTGCAGATACTTTATCCAATCCGGATGATTTAATTCTGCGATTAAATAAATATATCAGATTCTTTAATGATAGGCATTTATATCTAAGTGGGAAGGATATTCTTTGCGAAAATGAAGCATTTATCGATGAATCTTTTGAATCAAAAGTATTAAATCCAAACACGGTTTATCTAAAAATAAATTCTTTTAAAAGTATTACGAACGTAGGTCGACTACTTAAGAAATCATTGGATGTTGATTCCCTGAACTTCAAAAACAATTTGATAATAGACTTAAGAGATAATGGAGGAGGTGATTACTCAAGTTCATATCCCTTATTACAGTTTATAGCCACCAATGATATTTATGTGCGTAAGACAAAGTTTCTGGTCACTCCCGAAAATTGGAGTTTTCATGCAAAAACGAGCCGCTTGGGAGAATATAAGAAGGAATTGGAAGGGAAGATAATTGATACGCCTTGGGAACGTTCAGGAGACTATTTGGTAAGACATTATAAGCCCTACTCAACGTATGAATTTCCGAAACATGTAGCAATTCTTGTGAACAGAAATACAGGTAGCGCAGCAGAGCAATTTGTATTATATGGTAAACAAAGTTTAAAGGTGAAAATTTTTGGTGAAAATACAGGAGGTCTTGTTGATAATGGCTCTATCAATAGCTACGAACTTATAAAAGATAAACTCTACCTCAATTATGCTACTGTGAAGAAAATTGACTTTGACCAAAATAATGTGAGTTCTAAAGGTATAAGCCCTGACTTCTATCTTGAAAAAGACGATCAAATAGGACAGATACTTAACTATTTAAAGTATTGGGAGTAATTATGGATGCTTACAGAAGCTAAATTGTCATGAGTGCTAAAAGTTATTGGGAGTTAACAAAGCTTATTATGATTCTTAGAATGTATTTAAGTCCGTGAACATGGGTGTTAAAGCATTTCGGGAATTTTAAAATGATTGAATATTGTATGAATGAGACAAGTTTTAGAATAAATTTTAACGAAAGAAGAGCCTTTAGTTCTTTCAAGAAGACAATTCATTATGTTGGTGGAGCATTATTAATCGTAATTGGTTTATCCGGATTAATCATGTTAAATAATGAAATGTCCACATTTTACTGGATTCTCATAGTAGGAGGGATTTTTAATGTTGGCATTGGGTTTATGGGGAAATATTTACACCGAGAACATAATTTTATCGTCATCAAATCAGATATAATTGAATTCAAAAATTCATCTCAGAATCAAAAGTCATTCTTAATAAATGACCTACTGGATATAGTGATTGATTCAAATAAAGCAGAGTTTATTACACATGATCATCAGGTTTGTACTTATAACTTTTCAGTCTTTGCAAATGCTGAAAAAGAAAACTTACATGGAGAATTGGATAAATTAAAAACAAGCTTGATTTCAGTTTGATTCCCATAGAGATCGTGAAAAAACGAAATGCTGCAAGATTTTAGATCTCCCATTCCTAAATCACGAATTTCATCAGTAGATCGTGATAGTATTTGTGAGCGGATTCAAAACATAGGGTGAACTTCGATTAAAATTTGTGATTAGTAGTGAATCAACAATAACACTTAACCTTAACAAGAATTTTATAAATAAGATGATCAATTCAATTAGATATACCTTTCAAGAGGTTCGACAGTTCCTGAAAAATCCTCAAGATAAACGGGATCTAAACTCAGAAAGACGTGTCAACAGCAAACAATTATTCTCTCTTTTGGCTATAGATATTGCAATAATGGTAATATTGATGTCAATGATTCTTATTCTAGAGGAATATGAATTTATTGAAATTGGCGGTCATAAAATGACCGAAATAATAGAATCTACTCCTGCTTGGTCTGTCATACTTTTAGGTGTGTTTATTGTTCCTTTTTTCGAAGAATTAATCTTTAGAGCCTATATACGTCTTAAATATAACTTACCTGTACAGTTTATTATTTTAATTGCCTCAAGCTTTGGTAAAAGTAGGATTAAATCTGTCGTCGAAGATAAATGGCATACTTATTACAAGAGTTTGTTTTATTTAAGTGCCTTGATATTTGCTATCGCTCACCTGACGAATTATGATGATTTAACGTCAATTTTATTCTTTATTCCCTTACTCATTGCGCCTCAATTTACGCTTGGTCTTTTTTCTGGTTATATGAGAGTTAAGTTTGGCTTTATATGGGGCTTTTATCTTCATTGTCTTCACAATTTTGTTTTTCTTGCCATTCCCTTGATATTTATGAGTGGTTCGGTTGAAAAATTGAATGTTACCAATGATAATTACCAATTAATAATTGAAGAAACAGCTCCTCGTAATTTAGATTCAGAATCGTTCATCTATGGTTCCGATTCATTATTCTTTGAAGATGTCAAAATGAAGGCATTGCTTGCTCAATTGCTGGATAAGGATGAAAAGTTAATTGAGTTTAGTTCTGACGAACAGGCAAACAAAAGAATTAATTTACAATTCAGAAAGTATTCCGATAGTATTGAATCTAAGCATACAATTCTGGAAGAGATGCAAAATGCTTATCAATTTAAAATACAAAAAAGTGACCTGACTCATAGTATTTGGCAGTTGCAAATTGCTGATACGGCTTTATTGTATAAGCATAAGAAGGTTTTTAAAACCTCTTCGAAAATAAATATATCAGACAAGGAAGTAAAGATGGAAAATGTAAGTCTCTCTCAACTGACAGAAAATATAAATTCAAATTATGAATACTATATTATGTCGGATATTGATTTGAATGATCGGTTTAATTTTGAATTTCAAAAAATGAAATTCATTGAATTTCAAATGTTATTAAAAAATAAATATGGCTTATGCTTGAAATTGAGTGAGATGGAAGCTGAAAGCGTTAAGGTGGATTTTTATGAAATGTAATTGATTGAATAAAATCAGCCACGAGCACAGTACAAGACCTAAACCTAATAAATAATCGCAGATGAATAGTTTTGAACACAATAGAGAGAGCTGGAACGAGTTAACAGCTTTACACACAGAGTCTAGTTTTTATGATCTTGAGGGTTTTAAGAAAGGGAAAACTTCACTGAATCATATTGAAATAGAAGAATTAGGCGATATAAAAGGCAAAAAACTGCTTCACCTTCAATGCCACTTTGGGATGGATACCTTATCACTTGCCAGAGAAGGGGCCGAAGTTCTTGGTGTTGATATATCTGATGCTTCGATACAAAAAGCCCAGGAATTGGCACATGAGCTGGAGATTCCGGCTCGCTTCATTCGTTCGAATGTGTATGATATTGAGAATGTCTTAAATGAGACCTTTGATATTGTTTACCTTTCTTATGGGGCAATTAATTGGTTGGACGACCTTGACAAATGGGCGAAGCTTATCAGTCGATTTTTAAAACCCAATGGCCTATTCTATATGGTAGAATTTCATCCCTTTATCTATACCCTTAACGAAGATTTTGAGATAAGTGATAGTTATTTTAAATCAAAGGCACTGGAAACCGTCGTCGAAAAGTCTTATACAGACAAATCTGAGGTTTCCAATAAGAATCTAAAGCATATCGAATGGCATCATAGTTTGAGTGAAGTACTAAACAGTTTAATTTCCAATGGTTTGAAGCTAGAGTTCCTTAATGAATTCCCTTATCAGGTTTATAACTGTTTCCCTAATCTTATTGAAAGTGAAAAAGGGAAGTGGGTATCTGAAAAGTATGGCGATAAAATACCTTATATGTATTCCGTGAAAGCTACGAAACTTTAATTTGAATAAAATGAATCATCTATAAACCCATGCTAATATGAAATGTCTTTTAACCCTTGCAACCCTTGTCTTAGTTCTACAACTACAGGCTCAGAAACAATATAATGCTAGCATTACCTATGCTCGTAAAACAAGCTTTGAAAATAAGGCTGACAGTATTAAGTATGTTAACATGAATTATGGAACTGACTTTTTGGATATGATCATGAGACCAGTGAAAGAGAAATATCTGGTTAAAGATGATTCTATCCTAATATATTACTATTACAGAGCTGAAGAAGTTCTGAAAGAGTTAGAGTTGTCAACAAAAGGTAAGTTACAGAGGATAGATATGGTTTCTGGTGGGATCATGGACTGGAAGGATTATTCGATTAAAAAGTATAAGAAATTCAATTCCTACAAACGACTTAAAAGCGAGGATGAAACAATTTTGGGACGCAAGTGTTCAGCTTGGATCTCAAAAAGGAAGAACAGTTGGAGAAAGATTTGGTTAGCCGATGTGGATGAAAAATTGCCTGACACTAAGGATTCTCAAATATCTATGAATAATCAGTTAATCTTAAAACAAGTTAGTTTTTTTAAGAATGGTCAAAGAAGAGAAAAAAGAGCCGTTTCAATTGAAGAACTTCCTGATATTAATTTTTCTGAGATTATTAAGAAAAATACCGAAGCGGATATCAAATGGAAATACGAACCCATACCTGAAAATAAAGAATTGAACGATGTCGTGATTAAGGTCGGAGAACTTGCCCCGGATGTGTATTATCGTGAAGTACTGGGAGAGGGAAAAAAGCATTTGTATGAAAGCACGCAAAAGAGTAAGTATACCATGATGGAGTTTTGGGGTACCTGGTGTATGCCTTGCTTGGCAGCAACAGTTAAGATTAAAGCTTTACGCAAAAAATTCAATCAGGAGGAACTGTCTATCATCTCTTTGAACTCTCGTGATAAAATAGAGTCGAAAATAAAAGGGGTGATTAAAAAGAAAGGTATGAATTGGCAACATGGCTATGCAACTGATAAGTTGATTTCTATATTCAATGATAATCGAACCTATCCTCGTGTTGTTTTGATAGATCAGAACAATAAGGTGCTTCTCATTGGTAATCCACATAAGGATATTGAAGAAATTGAGCAGATTATTCGAGGAGAGTTAAGCACGAAATAGACTTATATATAGCTAATTGAAAATGAAACAGGAGAATTTATCCCTATTGAGTTTAAAAAAACTCAAATTTAAAAAGAGAGCATTTAATCTATTTCTATCGGTCTTCTTTACAATCTTATTGGCATTATTTGCGCTTTGCTTATTTATGCTTTATGTAGGAACCATTACACCCATCGTTATTGTGCCAATATCCTTATTGCCTATGTGTATTATTGGTCTTAAAAAATTAAAAGCAATTAATAAAGAACTCGAACTTCGTTCAAGCTAATTGCCGAGGATGAATTAATAATGAAAACCACTTAAAATGAAAGTATTAAATCTAATTGTTTTGTGCTTGCTCTTTAGTCAGACATATGCAAGTGAATTGAAGGTAAAAGACGTAAAAACAGAGGTTAAGGCCGCAACTGTATTTATCGAGGGGGCTCAGCTATCTCGTGAAAAATCTCTTGAACTGATGCCCGGTATTAGTATTTTAAAGTTTATAAACTTATCACCTTTTATCGATGCCAAAAGTGTGCAGCTTAAGGCTATTGGTGATGTGACGGTTTTGTCCGTAAACCATCAGCAAAATTTCATCGATAAGCTTGATAAACCCAAGGAAATTAAGGCGATTGAATCGAAACTTAAAGATTTATATAATCAGTTACTATTGGAAGAGACCTACTTGTCTATTATCAGTGAAGAGTTGAGTTTGTTGAAAGCGAATTGTGCCATAAGTGGTAAGAACAGTCAAGTTAGCCTGATTAACCTGAAAGAAGCCTCTGATTTTTATAGTACGAGGTTGACTGCTTTGAAATTGAAGAAGATTGAAAGGGAGAATACACAATCGGACTTGAGAAGAAAACGCTCAGAGCTTGAGAACCAATTAAGAACACTTTCTAGTAAAAAGATTTATGCCAATGGTGAAATCGTAGTAAGGGTAAAAGCTAAATCAAAAACGAAACCAAAATTCGAATTGTCATATTTTGTTGGGAATGCAGGTTGGTTTCCTTCCTATGACATCCGTGCTAAAAATATCAATGAACCACTTGAGTTGATTTATAAGGCAAATCTTCGTCAGGATACCAAGGTGGCATGGAATAATGTGAAACTTAAATTTTCTTCATCCAATCCTAAAACTTCGGGAGTGGCCCCTGAGCTTAAAACCTATTTTTTAGATTACAATTCGCGTCCTCCTGTTTATAATAGATCTGTCAATTCGGTAAGTGGTCGGGTTGTTTCCGCTGATGATGGTTTGGCAATTCCAGGTGTTAGTGTTGTTGTTCATGGTTCAACCATTGGAGCCGTAACAGATATCAATGGTCGATATTCTATCACGCTTCCTGCTAATTCGAACCAATTGACTTATTCCTTCGTTGGCATGAGATCTCAAACTTTAACTGTAAACAGTTCTGTCATGAATGTTACTTTGGAGACAGAGAGCATTGGTATGGATGAGGTTGTAGTAACAGCCTATGGTGCCTCTAAGAGAAATAAGAGAGCACTTCAAGGTCGGGTTGCTGGTGTGTCTGTTAAGAAAAAAGAAAGAGCTAAAAGTAGAAATAACTCAAGCCTGGCTATTCCTTTTCAGACTAAGGAAAAACAGACCAATGTAGAGTTTGAGATTAAAACACCTTATTCCGTGAAATCTGATAATAAAAACTATTCGGTTGATATGGCTGTTTTTGAATTGCCTGTCTCTTATCAGTATTTTTGCATTCCTAAAATTAGCCAGGATGCTTTCCTGATGGCTAATGTGAATGATTGGGAAAAATACAAGTTACTTGAAGGGGAAGCGAATATCTTTTTCGAAGAAACCTATGTGGGAAAAACACTATTAGATATTCAAAATGCATCAGATACCCTACAAATCTCAATGGGTAGTGATAAGAATGTAAGTGTGAAGCGGGAGAAGCTAAAAGATTTTACCACCAGACAATTCATTGGCTCTAAGAAAGAAGAAGCCCGTGCCTGGAGAACCCTTATTAAGAACAATAAGAATCAATCAATTGATATGATTGTACTCGATCAGATTCCTGTTTCCCAACGTGAGGAAATTGAGGTAGAAGTTCAAAAGATGAGTGGTGCTAAACACAATAAGGAGCAGGGTGAAATTAAATGGGAATTTAGCCTGGAGCCGACTAAGAAAAAAGAACTGGAATTGAGATATTCTGTGAAATACCCTAAATCAAGACGATTAATAATTGAATAAATAAAAATAGACAGACAATAAAAACAATGAAAGCACTTCTCTTATCCCGAAATCTATCGGGAGAGGGAGGTGCTTTTTCTTTGTAATAGACTTCTTTAACTCTTATTGGTTTTTTACTATTATCAACTGCTTGGTTTTTACTATATTTAATAAGTGACAATTTTATGGTAAAACAGAATATAAAGAATCTCCTTGATAAATTTCAGAATCTTTTACCATGAGGCTATATTAAGTGTTTCGGACCTATTTGAAAATAAGAAAATACATATTGATGGGTGATAAAATAAGAATTTCGTTTGTTGTCATTGTTTTAGTGATTATTGGTATTGCTTGTAATGGTTTTAATAGCCAAAAGTCGATGATAGATAAAACAGTCGTTAAGGAATTAGATCTTGAGAGATATCTGGGTACCTGGTATGAAATTGCACGTTACAACCATCGGTTTGAGCGCGGATTGGTTGGTGTAACTGCAAACTATTCGATGCGTGAGGATGGTAAGATAAAGGTCATAAACAGCGGTTATAAGGATAGTCTTTCGGGCGAATACTCTGAAGCCACCGGAAAGGCAAAAATTCCTGATCCGATTAACGAACCTGCAAAATTGAAAGTTTCCTTCTTTTGGATATTTTATGGTGACTATTATGTTTTTGAATTAGAGGAAAATTATCAGTGGGCTATCATAGGTAGCCGTTCAGATAATTATTTATGGATTCTAAGTAGAAAGCCACAAATGGAAAATGATGTATATCAGGAATGTCTCGATAGATTAACAAGACGTGGTTATGATGTTTCCAAGCTTATAAAAGTTGAACAAAAGGAGTTTTAATCTATGGATGTTGCAAAAAGTCAGTCTGTTAATGGGAAATTTTTATACTATGGGTTTATAGCAGGAAGCCAGTACATATTGCAAAATCAGGAAGAGTTGAATCAAATTAATGTGTTTCCTGTTCGCGATAAAGATACCGGAACTAATTTGGCATCTACTATTCGAGCTGTAATCGATAATATCGAACCTGACAAGTCGTATAAGAAAACGATTGGGAATATTGCTGATGCGGCATTAATTGGGGCCAGAGGCAATTCTGGAATCATTTTCGCTCAATTTCTCCACGGTTTAAGTCGAGAAACGAAAAACAAGCAGGTTATCACCCTTCATGAATTCGCAGAGAGTGTAAGAAAATCAATTCCCTATATGTACGAAGCCATTGCTAACCCTATAGAAGGTACAATGCTTAGTGTCATTCGTGAATGGTCTGATTTTTTAAGTAGTAAAGAAGCTAAAGTACATGACTTTAAGAAAGTGATAATAGATTCGATTGAGGTTTTGGAAAAATCCTTGGCTGAAACAACATCAAAACTAAAGGCATTAAACAAATATGGTTTTGTTGATGCTGGTGCAAAAGGTTTTGTAGTTTTTATAAAAGGGGTGATCGAGTTTATTAAAAACCGAAACATTAGAAAGTTCAAAATAGATAGGATAGAGACAATATCGCTTGTTCATTCTGAAGATCAACTTGATGAAGATCTGACCTTCCGGTACTGCACGGAAGCCATCATAAAGAAGCTACAAATAAGTACAGGGACATTAAAGGAATTTCTGGGTGACAAGGGCGATTCTGTTGTTGTGGCAGGTTCCGACAATACCTGCCGTATTCATATTCATACCAACCATCCAGCTGAACTTTTCCATAAGCTTAAAGATTTTGGTGTCATTACTTTTCAGAAAGTTGAC
>Ga0209379_10002368_pt1 | contig 11521 bp, 7 predicted proteins | sample tdDd001_FD_187124 | JGI IMG/M metagenome (GOLD analysis project Ga0209379, IMG submission 187124) | Marine sediment microbial communities from the Atlantic coast under amendment with organic carbon and nitrate - tdDd00.1 (SPAdes)... | ecosystem: Environmental > Aquatic > Marine > Coastal >...
CTTGAACGCGGTCTAAGCCAAGGTCGATTGCTGAAGTGTGGAGTTTTGTTAAATAATCAAGCCACACCGCTAGAGGGGATGTGGCTTGAGGAATAGAGTTTTGGGTCATCTAACTTTAACCATTAATTTCTTTGGTTTTTATGTTAGTTGATACTTTACCCTTTTTCGTCCGCTTCTGGTACAGAATATGGCTCTTCATTTGGAGATTCGTTAACCGAAACCACCATAGGAGATTTGTGGTTAGTTAGCTTAGCCACTAGACCACCCACACGCTGACGCATTTCACGACGGTCAACGATCATATCAATCGCACCGTGCTCCAGAAGGAACTCACTACGCTGGAAGCCTTCAGGAAGATCTTCACGTACAGTCTGCTCGATAACACGACGACCAGCAAAGCCAATCAGCGCTTTAGGTTCACCAATATTGATGTCACCTAGCATCGCCAAACTTGCTGATACGCCACCCATTGTTGGATCTGTAAGTACAGAGATGAATGGCAGACCTTTCTCTGAAAGGCGTTCAAGTGCAGCACTGGTTTTCGCCATTTGCATTAGAGACATAAGTGCCTCCTGCATACGCGCACCACCACTTGCAGAGAAACAAACAAGTGCACAGTTGTTTTCAATTGCAGCATCTACCGCTTTTACAAAGCGAGCACCAACAACTGAACCCATTGAACCACCCATGAAAGAGAATTCAAACGCACACGCCACAAGCGGCATGCCTAGCAGTTCACCCTGCATCACAACCAATGCATCTTTCTCACCACTGTTCTTTTGAGCAGCAGAGATGCGCTCTTTGTAGCGCTTGGAATCTTTAAACTTCAGTTTATCTTGCGGCTCAAACTCTGTACCTAGCTCGATGCGCTCACCTTCGTCTAGGAAAGTTTCCAAACGACGACGCGCTTTCATGCGCATGTGGTGGTTACACTTAGGACAAACTTCTAGGTTACGTTCAAGTTCAGCATGGTATAGCACCTGCTCACAAGATGTACATTTAGTCCACACGCCTTCAGGGATAGAAGCTTTGCGTGAACTTACAAGGTTGCTTTTCTCTAAAATCTTTTCAAGCCAACTCATGGAAGACCTTTTCTCTCAACTCTTCCGCTTCATTGCGAAAGATATAAATTCGGAATATTACGGACGGATTAAAACATATCTTGCCGCGACTGTAGATAAAAAACTGGTTGTACCTATTTTTGATACAGGTGACGCAACAATGGTTATCGCGGCGATCTCTTCTAAAGTACCGATATTTTGAATTAAGTTCGTGAATTTAGTTCAAATTATCTGGCAAAAATAAGGGGCCGATCGGCACTCTTGGTAATCCAAACTCTTCTGGATAGTCCACATCTACCAGATACAAGCCTTCCGCCTTTGCTGTCGCTCCTGCTAACTTGCGGTCTTTCGCTTCTAAAAGTGACTTAATCCACTCTGGTTTTTCTTCACCGCGGCCTACTTTAATCAAGCTGCCGGTAATATTGCGAACCATATGGTGAACAAAAGCATTGGCTTTAATGTCGATAACAACATAATCACCATGACGGGTTACATTGAGATGCATCATGTTGCGGCAAGGGCTCAATGATTGACAATGCGCAGCACGAAATGAGCTGAAGTCATTTTCACCGAGTAAGTACTGCCCAGCTTCGTGCATTTTTTTCTCGTCCAAATCACCGTGATAATGACTCACACCCGAATTTAAGATACCTGGACGCAATGCATGATTGAAGATGATGTAGCGGTAACGACGTGCAGTTGCTGAGAATCGAGCATGGAAGTCGTCAGGTACTTCTACCGCCCAACGGACAGCAATATCGCTTGGCATGTTCGCATTTGCACCCATTGTCCAAGCAACCATTTTTCGACTTACGTTGGTGTCGAAGTGAACAACTTGACCTGTGCCGTGCACACCAGCATCTGTACGACCAGCACACTGCACTTCTACAGGGTGGTTCGCGACAACAGAGAGTGCTTTTTCTAGCTCTTCTTGGACACTTTTCACTTCTCTTTGGCGTTGCCAACCAAAGTAATTTGTACCGTTATATTCGATACCTAATGCGATTCTCATTTTAACCTTCGAACTCTAAAATGGGGCGGGAAGTATATACGTAAGTCCTTCCAGATACAAAAATGGGCAGCGTTTGCTACCCATTTTTTGTTTATCGACCGTTGATGGCGTCGATGAGTCCTTTCGCTTCGCGGCGAATATCATCTTCACCGTAAACAATGGCTTCCTCTAGCAGTTTGACCGCACCTTGCGGGTCATTCATCTCTAGGTAGATTTTTGCAAGGTCAAGCTTGCCTGCCGCCTCTGCGTTACTATCTACGTCGACATCACCATTATCACCAATCACATCAGGAAACTCGTTCAAACCAACATCAAGTTTGAGATCTTGTTCTTCAAATTCACCACCATCTTTATCCACTTGAGCCATCAATTCGTCAATCGTCATGAACTGATTTTTCTTAGGGTCAAAGTCGGTAAGGTCTTCTTGCTCACCCCAGTTTTCTTCGGTGATTCTTGGTTGCTCAAGTGCCTCTGATGAACTCCAAACCTCACGCTCATCTTCTGGAACTTCCTCCCCCCGAGAAGGGTACTCAGTTTCAGGAGAAAGCTTGAAACCATCCCAATCATCACCAACATCAAGCATAGCCTCAATATCCATGCCTGCGCTTGCTATGGTGTCACTGTCTAAATCAGTATCGAAGGTTTCTGAATCCATACTGTCTTCAGAAAGTAGATTCGCCATTGCAGCTTCATCAAAATCAGACACTTCCGGTTCAGATGGCGCCGAAAACTCTTGTGCTACCGTTTCGCTTGGCTGAGCAAACATGTCAAACAATGCATCCTGTTCGGATTGCTCTTCAACGTCCTGCTCTACTGGCTCTTCAGCCACAGATGCCATCGCGTCTTCTTCACCAAACTCGGGCAACTCTAGCTCATCGAAGTTGAACTCTTCATCTTCGACAACTGGCTGCTCTGATTGAGCTGCCACTTCCGGCTCCGCTGGCTCTTCAGCCATAGATGCCATCGCGTCTTCTTCACCAAACTCTGGTAACTCTAGATCATCGAAGTTGAACTCTTCAGCTTCAGCAACTGGCTGCTCTGGTTGAGCTGCGACTTCCGGCTCTGCTGGCTCTTCAGCCACTGATGCCATCGCGTCTTCTTCACCAAACTCTGGCAACTCTAGCTCGTCGAAGTTGAACTCTTCATCTTCAACAACTGGTTGCTCTGGTTGAGCTGCGACTTCCGGCTCTGCTGGCTCTTCAGCCATGGATGCCTTCGCATCTTCTTCACCAAACTCTGGCAACTCTAGATCATCGAAGTTGAACTCTTCCGATTCAGCAACTGGCTGCTCAGGTTGAGCTGCCACTTCCGGCTCCGCTGGCTCTTCAGCCATTGATGCCATCGCATCTTCTTCACCAAACTCAGGAAGTTCTAGATCATCGAAGTTGAACTCTTCCGCTTCAGCAACGGGCTGCTCTGGTTGAGCGGCCACTTCCGGCTCTGCTAGCTCTTCAGCCACCGATGCCATTGCATCTTCTTCACCAAACTCTGGCAACTCTAGCTCGTCGAAGTTGAACTCTTCCGCTTCAGCAACTGGCTGCTCAGGTTGAGCTGCCACTTCCGGCTCCGCTGGCTCTTCAGCCATTGATGCCATCGCACCTTCTTCACCAAACTCAGGAAGTTCTAGCTCATCGAAGTTGAACTCTTCCGCTTCAGCAACGGGCTGCTCTGGTTGAGCGGCCACTTCCGGCTCTGCTAGCTCTTCAGCCACCGATGCCATTGCATCTTCTTCACCAAACTCTGGCAACTCTAGCTCATTTAAGTTGAACTCTTCATCTTCAACAACTGGTTGCTCTGGTTGAGCTGCGACTTCCGGCTCTGCTGGCTCTTCAGCCATTGATGCCATCGCATCTTCTTCACCAAACTCTGGTAGCTCTAGCTCATCGAAGTTGAACTCTTCATCTTCAACAACTGGCTGCTCTGGTTGAGCTGCCACTTCCGGCTCTGCTGGCTCTTCAGCCACCGATGCCATCGCATCTTCTTCACCAAACTCTGGTAGCTCTAGCTCATCGAAGTTGAACTCTTCATCTTCAACAACTGGCTGCTCTGGTTGAGCTGCGACTTCCGGCTCCGCTGGCTCTTCAGCCATTGATGCCATCGCATCTTCTTCACCAAACTCTGGTAGCTCTAGCTCATCGAAGTCGAACTCTTCCGCTTCAGCAACTGGCTGCTCTGGTTGAGCTGCGACTTCCGGCTCCGCTGGCTCTTCAGCCATTGATGCCATCGCATCTTCTTCACCAAACTCTGGTAGCTCTAGCTCATCGAAGTCGAACTCTTCCGCTTCAGCAACTGGCTGCTCTGGTTGAGCTGCGACTTCCGGCTCCGCTGGCTCTTCAGCCATCGCGTCTTCTTCACCAAACTCTGGTAGCTCTAGCTCATCGAAGTTGAACTCTTCATCTTCGACAACTGGCTGCTCTGGTTGAGCTGCGGCTTCCGGCTCTGCTGGCTCTTCAGCCATAGATGCCATCGCATCTTCTTCACCAAACTCTGGCAACTCTAGCTCATCGAAGTTGAACTCTTCCGCTTCAGCAACTGGCTGCTCTGGTTGTGATGACTCTTCATCAAGTAACCAGTCTTCCTCTTGAGGAACGCCAAACTCGTTCGGAGAAGTATTTGGTGTTGGTGTTACTTTTGGCTCTTCAAACTCAGGCTCAATAACCTCCTCTACCACTGGCTCTGGTAGATCTGATGGCTCTGACTCAAGAGCTGATTCAGCTTCAAAGGCAACCTCTGCATCTTCCAAAGGCTCATCTTGAGCTTCTGCTTCAGACAGCTCGTTAAGTAAAGCATCGCCTTTAGGTGAAATCTCTTCCAAATCACCAACGAACTGATTCCGGTCAAAACTGCGCTCTTCCTCAGCTTGTACTGACTGCTCATCTTCAGCTTGAGAGCCTTCTACTTGCTGCTCAGAAACTAGCGCATCAATGTCAAAGTCAGTGTCTAAAGAAGAGGAGCTCTCTTCAACCGCTGGCGACTGCTCTGCTAGAAGTTCCTCAAAGCCAAGTGATGACAATAGTTCATCTTCATCGCTCTCTGTATCGTCTTGACCGATAAGTTCATCAAATGCATCTTTATCGGACTCGGAGTCCTCTTCAAGAAATTCATCAGCATCCGAATCTAATAATTCATCGAGCAACTCTGTGCTATTTTCATCTAACTCCAATACCTCTGAATCATTATCAAAGCCTGACAGTTGCTCTAATTCATTTAGAGGATCGAAGTCTTCACTATCATCCTCATCTAAATCAATCAGTTCATCGAGTAGGTCTGTGCTACTTTCGTCAATGTGCTCTTCATCGTAGCCTGCAAGTTCTTCAAGCTCTTCAAGTGGGTCTAACTCTGACAGTGAACCGCCATCATCTTCTCCGAGCAACTCATCGAGTAAAGCAGATGCATCGCTGTCTTCACTCAAATCAAACTCATCGTTCGCTGTTGATTTAGCCTCTTCAACCTCTTCGGCTGGTTGCTCATACTGTGCTAATAGCTGATCGATGTCATCATCAGATGCCATTCCAGCGCCAAACGCATTTTCGTTTACTTCACTTGGAGAACTGTCTTCAATCGGAGCATCATCTTCTTCTGCAAGTCCAGAGAACAAGTCATCGAGCATTGATTGATCTAATGCACCCGATTCAAGTTCTTCTGTTGGTTCATCAGCAGATAGTAGTTCTGAGAACTCATCTTCTGACATAGACAAACCAGTATCTGCCGGCTCATCAGAGAGATCGAAAGCAGAGTCATCACCTGAAGCGGTATCATCTAAATCTAGTTCTGGTGATACTTCATCTAGTGCGCGTTCCATCTCTTCAAGACCTAACGCTTTCTCTTCACCATTAACGCTGATTCCATTAGCTGACGAATCAAAGTCATCTAAACCAACATCAAGGTCGCCATCGTCACCAATACCAGCGAATGGATCTTCTCCGTCTTCCCCTTCAAGATTGAAGTCAAGATCGTCATCGTCCAAACTTGCAAAGACGTTGTCATCCTCTTGACCACTGTCATCAGAGAACAGCTCGTCATGGTCACTATCATCACCAAAGAGATCATCATCTAGACTCAACTCTTCATCAAGCTCATCAATGGAGTCACCAATAGCGAGCGGTGCAGCTGCCATTTCAGGTGTAGGCGTTTCTGTTTCCGCGGCTTCTTCTTTCGCAGCTGAACGACGTCCCAACAGCATCACGATCAATAAGGTAATCAATACACCTGGAATCAATGCAGCGAGACCAACTAACCAGCCATTGGACAAAATTTTATCCAATGTGCTCGGCTGCATTCTTTGTTGCTCAGCAACGCGTTGACGCTCTTCAGCTAATAATTTTTCAACTTCTGAGCGAATGCGCTCTTCGTCATTTAATTCAGTTTTTAAAGAATCTACTTCGGTTTGAACTTCAGACAGCATCAACCTCAAATGGTGATTCTTTTCTTCGAGTGATTCCAACTCGCCTTGAGATACTTGTAGCTTTTCTTTTAATGCCGATACCTGTTGCTCTCCCTGAGGAGAAGTTTCCACTTTAGGAAGCGGTTTCTCTGTAATCTGAACTTCCTCAGGTTGAACCACATTTATCTTCGGTGTAGTAGTTTGAGGCTCAGGCTTTGCTTGGACTGGGCGTACAGGTTCAGGCTTAGGTTCAACAGGTTTTGGCTGTGTCGCTTGATTGAGTTTTGCCTGATGCGCCTTCATTACAGCCGCCGCTTGAGCGGTTGTAGCAATCCGAGTTTGCTCAAGAGATGGCACTCTTAAACGGCTACCAGGTTCCAAGAGATGGATATTCTGATTCTCAAACGCTTGAGGGTTGATACGATAAATGGCAAGTAGCGTTTGCTGAACAGAAACTGAGTTTGATGGCCTTAACTTAGTCGCGATAGACCATAACGTTTCATTTTGACCGGTAGGGCCGTAAAAACGTGAAGGCTGTAAATTTTCTGGAGTCGCTGGAAGCGCTCTTTCTATCTGCTCTGCATAACTCGGAGCAGCTTGCACTTCACCAGAGGGGCCGACAAGTCGAATTGCTTCAGCCTGTACCACTGACGATGTCTGAGTCGCGCCCATCAGCATTAGTGCAGCTAATAGACGCTTATAGTTTTGATGCATAAAAAGCTCAGTCTGTGTGCTAAAAATAATTTAAATGGTGATCGGTTAAATATATCGGATATAGCGAGCAAAACTATAGGTTTGAGGATAAAAAATGTGGGGCTCGCGAAATATTCGTACTAATCTCACACAATTTTTTTCAGATAGAACAAAAAAGCCTCGCACTGAGCGAGGCTTTAAGATCCTTAATCAAAGTGACCAAGTACCAATTAATAGTAGTCGCGGATTAGAACTTCTGCGATTTGAACCGCGTTAGTTGCTGCGCCTTTACGAACGTTATCCGCAACGACCCATAAGTTTACGCCGCTGTGGTGGCTGATATCGTTACGGATTCGACCAACCATAACATGGTCTTTACCGCCCGCATCGCGAACCTGTGTTGGGAAGTCTTCACCGTGGAATACTTCAATACCATCCGTTTGCTCAAGAAGGTTGATAACTTCTTGCGCATCAATTGGAGAACGAGTTTCAACGTGAAGTGCTTCTGCATGACCGTAGAACACTGGTACACGAACACACGTTGGGTTTACTGTGATCGATGAATCGTTGAAGATTTTTTGCGTCTCCCACACCATTTTCATTTCTTCTTTGGTGTAGCCGTTTTCCATCATCTGGTCGATTTGCGGAATACAGTTAAACGCGATCTGCTGAGAGAATTGCTTCTTGTCAGCTGGTAGACCGTTTAGCAGTTTTGCTGTTTGACCTGCAAGCTCATCAATGCCTGACTTACCTGCACCAGATACAGACTGGTAAGTCGATACGTTGATGCGCTCGATACCAACTGCATCGTGAATTGGCTTCAGTGCCACCAGCATTTGAATGGTTGAACAATTCGGGTTCGCGATGATGTTGCGGTTACGGAACTCTGCAATCGCTTCTGGGTTTACTTCTGGAACAACAAGAGGAATGTCGTATTCGTAGCGGAAGTGTGACGTGTTGTCGATTACGATAACACCTTCGTCAGCTGCAATTGGTGCCCATTTAGCAGATAGTTCACCGCCAGCAGAGAACAACGCGATGTGCGCTTGAGACCAATCAAACTCTTCTACGTTTTGAACACGTACCGTTTTACCATTGAAGCGGTAAGTCTTACCTTCACTGCGCTCACTCGCTAGTAGGAAGATTTCGCCTACTGGGAATTTGCGCTCTTGAAGCACTTCCAAAATTGTTTCACCGACCGCACCGGTCGCACCTAATACGGCAACATTGTATTGCTGGCTCATTGACTTACCTCAACCTGAAAACCTAGTTCTGCTAATGGTGCAAGATTACATGTTTCATTACCCATTAGCGTGACAGCGCTGTACTCGCGGCGATCCCAGTAGTTCTTACGCATCAGGTCAAAAGAGCCTGGCTTACTGATTTCGCGGCGGAAAAGAGCGTCATCTTTACGCACATCATAGATTAACTGCGTGATGTTGTGCAGCGTCGCTTCATCCCATGCTCTGTCCAATACCATAGTAGGAACAGGCGCGGTTGGCAGTAAATCGCTGGCATGCGCACGTAATTCGTTATTTAAGAACTCACAGTAGCTGTTGAAAATCATCGTCGTACCGCGAGCTTTCCCTTCCAGACCATAGCCTGCAACGTGAGGGGTTGCGAATGCTAGCAGAGGCAGAAGCTCCATATCAACCTCTGGTTCAAATTCAAACACGTCGAGTGCCGCTGTAAAGCCGTCGTTTTTCAGTAAACGTTGCTCAAGCGCTTGGTTGTCCACGACTGGACCGCGTGCCGCATTGATAAGAATTTGATCGCTACGAAGACCATTTAGCACCTTCTCATCAATCAGATGATGCGTTGGGTATGGGCCATCTTTGGTGATTGGCGTGTGCAGCGTAATGATGTCAGAACGTTCGATCAACTCGGCTAGCGGAGTGAAAATGCGAGAATCACCCTCTTCTTGTTTGAACGGGTCATTAATAAGCACATTAATGCCCATGCCCTTCAAACATTTTTCAAGATAGCTACCGACTTGCCCCGCGCCAATGATGCCAACGGTTTTATCGAAAACCGAGAATCCTTGCTGCTGTGCTAACACCATCATGACACTGAACACGTACTCAGCAACACCAACTTTGTTACAACCTGGTGCTGCGGTGAAGAAAATACCTTTCTCTTGCAATAGTGCTTGGTCTACATGATCCATGCCTGCCGTTGCTGTACCAACGAACTTCAGCTTGTTTGCTTTGCTGATCAGCTCTGCGTTTACTTTGGTGACAGAGCGAATCATTAGCGCATCTACATCCACTAAATCATCGGCTGTCAGTGTACGACCGGGTTTTAGAATCACTTCTCCGAGTTGGCTGAATAGCTCTTCAGCGTACGGCATATTTTCATCAACAATAATTTTCATAGCGCCAGCGTTTAACATCCATTTGTATGAGTTCGTTTATTCGCAAGATGCGAAGCTAAAGCGATTGTGCCCTTTTCTTGAAAAATCTCAACAACTATACCCAACTGACTTTCAAAGCAGGTTTCAGAAAAGAAAAAGCCCGGCTAAATTAGCCGGGCAAAGTTCCAGAACAAAAGGATCCTATCCCGCTCTCCTTGGGATAAAGTCTGCGTCTGTTCGATCAGTTGACCTGATCAAGCTCTGGAAACTGGTTTGTTGGTCGGTTCACTCCACGAAGAGAATCACAGCCCAACAAATTCAGTTAGCTTTGGGTCGCTTATGCTTGGTACTTTTTGATTACCAATGTCGCGTTTGTACCACCAAAACCAAAGCTGTTTGACATAACTGTCGTTAGCTCAGCGTCACGAGCTTCCGTTACGATGTCTAGACCTTGTGCTGCTTCATCCAAGTTAGAGATGTTCACACTTGGAGCAATGAAGCCATTGTCTAGCATTAGAGTTGAATAAATTGCTTCGTGAACGCCAGCAGCACCTAGTGCGTGACCAGTCATCGCTTTCGTTGCAGAGATAGCAGGGCTGTTGTCACCAAATAGCTCTTGGATAGCACCTAGCTCTTTCACGTCACCAACTGGAGTAGAAGTGCCGTGTGTGTTGATGTAGTCGATAGCGTCAACATCTTGCATTGCCATCTTCATACAACGAACTGCGCCTTCACCTGATGGTGCTACCATGTCGTAGCCATCAGAAGTCGCGCCGTAACCTACGATTTCGCCGTAGATTTTCGCACCACGAGCTAGAGCGTGCTCAAGTTCTTCGATAACCAGCATGCCGCCGCCGCCAGAGATAACGAAACCATCACGGTCTGCATCGTAAGTACGAGATGCTTTATCTGGAGTCTCGTTGTACTTAGTAGATAGTGCGCCCATCGCGTCAAACATCATAGTTTGAGACCAATCTAGCTCTTCACCACCACCAGCGAATACGATGTCTTGCTTGCCAAGTTGGATAAGCTCCATCGCGTGACCGATACAGTGTGCAGATGTTGCACAAGCTGAGCTCATTGAGTAGTTCACACCACGAATCTTAAATGGTGTTGCAAGACACGCAGATACTGTTGAAGACATAGTACGCGGCACCATGTAAGGACCTACGCGTTTTACGCCTTTCGCACGCATTGTGTCTGTCGCAACTGTTTGGTTGAATGCAGAAGCACCACCAGAACCAGCAACGATACCTGTACGATCGTTTGAAACTTGTTCTTCAGATAGACCAGCGTCTTCAATTGCTTGCTGCATGGATAGGTATGCATAAGCAGCCGCATCACCCATAAAGCGCATCTGCTTACGATCAATGTGCTCTGCTGGGTTGATTTTCAGATCACCCCAAACCTGCGAGCGCAGACCGTTTTCTTTAAACTGCTCAGACGCAGTGATGCCAGATTTGCCCGCTTTAAGAGACGCTAGAACTTCTTCGACGTTGTTACCGATACTTGAAACAATACCCATACCGGTGATTACGACTCGTTTCATTATGACATTCCTATAATTCAAAAATCAGCTAGATAATAACTAAGATAGTCAACAAAAGTGGTCAGCTTTCCCATAAATTCGTACAATCGACGAATTCTAACCGCGCCAAATCACATATTTGCACCATTATGACTTCAATTAAAAATGCAGAACTTGGTTGGAACGAAGCTGGGACACCAGTTTCTGACCAATTTGATGATGTCTATTTCTCCAACGTAAACGGTCTTGAAGAGACGCGCTACGTGTTCCTCAAACAAAATCATCTACCAGAAAGATGGCAGGAATTTGACCAAAGACGTTTTGTTATTGGTGAAACCGGATTTGGCACAGGGTTGAACTTCTTAGCTGTGTGGCAATGGTTTACCGAATTTCGTCGCGAATATCCAGAGGCAGCGCTAAAAGAATTGCATTTTGTCAGCTTTGAGAAGTACCCACTGAGCAAGTCGGACTTAGAAAAAGCGCATCAATC
>Ga0209379_10002369_pt1 | contig 11515 bp, 9 predicted proteins | sample tdDd001_FD_187124 | JGI IMG/M metagenome (GOLD analysis project Ga0209379, IMG submission 187124) | Marine sediment microbial communities from the Atlantic coast under amendment with organic carbon and nitrate - tdDd00.1 (SPAdes)... | ecosystem: Environmental > Aquatic > Marine > Coastal >...
TGGTGGCACATTCCAAGAGTTTTTCTTTATTGTGTATATAACTTTTAAACAAGGCAGCAAGGATACAAAGATGATTATTGGTGTACCTAAGGAAATTAAAGTTCATGAGTACCGTGTGGGTATGGTTCCAGCTTCAGTAAGCGAAGCAGTTGCACATGGCCATACTGTGTATGTTGAGACATTAGCGGGTACAGGTATCGGCTTCAGTGATCAGGATTTCATTGATGCAGGTGCTCAAATTCTTCCGACAGCAGAAGCTGTTTTTGCTGAATCAGAAATGATCGTTAAAGTTAAGGAGCCGCAGGCTGTTGAGCGTGCGATGCTTCGTGAAGGTCAAATCCTGTTTACCTACCTTCACCTTGCCCCAGATCCAGAGCAGACCATAGATCTGGTGAATAGCAAAGCAGTATGTATTGCATACGAAACAGTAACTGATGACAAAGGTCGCCTACCACTATTGGCTCCAATGTCAGAAGTAGCAGGTCGTATGTCTATTCAGGCTGGTGCGTTTGCTCTTGAGAAATCAAAAGGCGGCCGCGGTATGCTGCTTGCTGGTGTTCCGGGTGTTGAGCCAGCAAAAGTTGTAATCATCGGTGGTGGTGTAGTCGGTGCAAACGCAGCACAAATGGCAGTAGGCCTCCGTGCAAACGTTGTTGTACTTGACCGTAATATCGACGTATTACGTAATCTAGATGCGCAGTTTGGCGGTTCTGTTCAGTGCGTATACTCAACTAAAGATGCTATCGAAAAGCACGTACTTGAAGCTGACCTTGTTATTGGTGGTGTACTGGTCGCTGGTGCTGCTGCACCGAAGCTGGTTACTGCTGAAATGATTAAGAACATGAAGCCAGGTGCTGCGATTGTTGATGTTGCAATCGACCAGGGCGGCTGTGTAGAAACTTCACACGCGACTACTCACAGTGATCCTACTTATATTGTTGATGATGTTGTTCATTACTGTGTAGCGAACATGCCTGGTGCAGTTGCGCGTACATCTACGTTCGCACTAAACAACGTAACGCTACCGTATATCCTGAAGCTAGCCGATAAAGGTTACAAAGCTGCGCTACAGGAAGACAAGCATCTACTAAACGGTCTAAACGTATACCGTGGTCAGATCACTTGTGATGAAGTTGCAGTTGCTCTGGATCTTCCATACGTATCAGCTGAAGAAGTACTTGCTTAATCACAGTAAGTTTTAAAAGTAATCCTAGAATCCCTGCTCAAGCAGGGATTTTTTTTGTCCCAACTGGCCCTCAACACGTACTAAAAGATATCAACAGAAGGATGGTCTAGTATCAAAAGAAATGAGTATGCTGTAACAACTCTGCATATAGGCATAGATAGCACGTGTCTCGGCAAGGAATGGTGAGGGAGGGGAGGTGGCTACTGTATGAATCTAATCGCTTTAGTCATTTTTGCCTTTGTGCAAACTCTTTTTATCCCGTTGGCCGTTTTGGGATTGATACTGATAATTTATAAACAGGTTTATGTCAGTCGGCAATTAGGCGTTTCGCCGACAGCCGTTGAAGTTATTAACGGTCGCTGGATCATGCATATATTTGGCTTGAGAGAAGATCGGGTTTCTCTGCAGCTTCATCGAGCACTACCGAATAACTCTGTATTAGGGTTGTGGTTGATCTTTTTTCCAAGTTACCTTCGTTACAGGATTTGCGGACGTACCTATGGCTATCCGGTGATCCCGCAACAGGAAGAGGAAGGTCTGTCGCATCTTGTAACGGCTCGTACCCTCTATTTTGACTTACTTATTGATAAGTACCGAAACAGTATTGAGCAGTTTGTCTGTTTGGGGGCTGGCTTTGATACGCGATGCTTCAGTCGACTTAAGTCTTGTCAGGTCCATTGTTTTGAACTGGATAAGGAAAAGACTCAACAACTTAAAATTGCTAGCCTCAGTAAAGCTGGTATCGATGCAAGCCATGTTACTTTTGTTCCTGTCGACTTTGCGAAACCGCATTGGTATGAAAAACTTAAACAGGCAGGATATGATTCGGCCAAGAGGACAATGTTTTTGTGGGAAGGTGTTACTCTTTATCTTAATGAAGAATCGGTTAGAACTTCGCTGCGAGAAATCCGACGACATTCCGCTATAGGTAGTGTTGTCCTTTGTGATATTTATGCAAAGAGTTTTGTTGAGGGAGAATATGCCTCCGGAATGAAATCGTCCCAAGTTGTGATGAAAGCCTCTGGTGAACAGTTTGGTTTTGGGCTGGAATTAAGTGGTGATGCTAAGTTGGAGCTCACTTATTTTATGGCAAGCGAAGGCCTACTGCTTCAAGACACTTATCTGATGGGGGCGAGAACAAAGAACGGTATATTTATGGCAGTACTTGAGGCGATAACTATACCTAGCGATCTAATCCAGTAGTCAAGGAATTCTTACTGAAACAAGTATTTTTGGATAGCTTGGGGGTATAAGAGGCATTAGTTGAATCATGGTATGAGATTTATCGCTGTGGTGAATATGTTTTCCTACATTATTTTTTACAGTAAAGTACTGTTAAGAGATAAGGGCTGTTAATAAATATAACAGCCGCTAGTAATATTATATCCAAGTGATCTCAAGATGCTCGTTGATATTACGCGTGTGCGTAAATAACACTACCACCTTTAATGGTATCAATAATTTGTCGAGATAAACCTGTTGGTAGGGCTGGGCAACCCCAGCTACGCCCTAGGTACCCATTTCGCTTGATGAATGATTCTGTAGCGTATTTCGCCCCGTGGATTACGATATAGCGTCGACGGAGATAAACCTGTTGGTAGGGCAGGACAACCCCAGCTACGCCCTAGGTACCCATTTCGCTTGATGAATGATTCTGTAGCGTATTTCGCCCCATGGATTACGATATAGCGTCGACGCGCATTGTCGTTTACACCGTGAGTCAGGCCATCAAGTTTTAATGAGTAACCATTACCGCCGTAGTATGTTGTATCTGTTAGGTACGTCCCTAAAGATGTCTGCCGAGAGTTAACTGTGTTTGAGAAGCGTTTGGCTTCTCTGCCACCGCTGTTTACACCATGCGAAACATATGTGTTATAAACCAGCTTGTTTCTTTTCAAATCAATAACAAAAAAGCGTTTCTCTGTCGAAGGCTTACTGTAATCAATGATTGTAAGTAACTGTTTTTTTCTTCCTTTCGTATTATAGTAGGCGTTATAGCCTTCTTTAAATACTTGATAATCAATAATTCCTTTTAAATTTGCTTCTTCATATACATGGTTAATGACGACATCAGGGTTATTAACTTTACTATATGAGTTACTGTTAATGACGACATCAGGGTTATTAACTTTACTATATGAGTTACTGTGAGTATTACTAGCAGATACTTGCAGCGGCAAATAGAAAAAAACCAAGATGAAAAGGTAAATTGCCTTCTTCATTGTTCTTCTTAAACACTCTATTGTTTGATTTATGACTAAGATGGCGAGACTTTACCATAAAATAATATAAAGTTTAGGCTTGAATTAACTAGGTGATGACAAGCATGAGTGCAAAAAAATCCGGTTTTATTTAGGTGGGAAAGAACGTTTATTTTTAATTACATAATGTTAGGTATGAACTTTATTATTATCACCCTATCTATGTCATGTTTGTGCAAAATATCCTAAAGATGAGAATGTTATTATTGATTACTTTATAATTCCCTGTTTTATAGACATAATATATAAAACCTTGTTTGGAAAGAATGAATTATTACCACTTGAACTGTTTGTCTGTTTTTTGAGCACAATATCGCATTTTTTCTGGCTGCTAGATAGGGTGTCAAAAAAACGATAAGCACGCCGGTGCACCGTGTGACGTGATTTTGACGCTTGTTTTTGTGTGGCGCTGAAGTCTAACTGGTCGAAAAATGGTCAATTCAAATAAAAAAGCGCGGGAAACACCCCGCGCTAAGCTATAAAGCTAACAAGTGCTTAAATTTTGCACACTGTAGACCAGGTGCTATCGCTTCCGGGAACAGAATTTGTCCACCAAATTGCTTCGTATACAACGCCATTGTGAATAATTTTATCACCTTGGTTTGCGTGACTTGGGGTTCCAGCCCAATCTGCCTGTGGCCAGTTAGGGTAGGTGTTCAGCCCCGTTGTTACACATTGACCGCCATCACCACCGCCATTTCCGCCACCCGCTGAAATATCACCGATTGGCAAGCTTGGCTGTTCGAACTTAAAGGCATAATCCTTACCGCTCACGTTCACGCTGTAGTTTGCCGGACCTGAGATCGGTAGGTAGTAGACCATGTCTAGCTCATAGGTACCGCCTGCTGGCAGGCTCTTCCAGCTCGGTAGGCTAAAGGATACACGGTGCATTACACCATCAAGGCCACCAATGTTGTTGGCGCGGCTATGACCTGACGCTATGACCTTTAAACCGCCGCCTGATTGATCTTTTGCATTATCAGGAGCTGAAACCGGAATATCAAACTGGAATTCGGTTCCACCTGGTATCTCATAGCCGGTGTTGTTGGTGAAGGTAACCTTCGGATTGATTGGGTAGTTCTGGTCACCAACTTTAAAGCCACCAACTGCGACTGCAATATCAAGGGCTTCAGTCGGAATTGCTCCGGTAGCAATTTTGTTGCCATAGGGTGTTGCTGATTTGAACTTGTTGTAGATTGCCTTGGTCATGGTGTTACCCATATGGTATTCGCCATTTCCGGTTTTACAGGCATTTTCTGTTGTATCTATAGAGGTACGGTTTCCGTTGGCGTCTAGCATATAACAGCTATAGTCACCGGCAAGTTCCCAGAACATGATGCCGCCGATTTCTTGGTTCATCACATAGTCGGCTTTGGTGTTGATAGATTGTTCGTCCTCAGTCGATAGGAAAACCTTTTTCTCGGGGTTCCACAGCCATGGCGCAACCGCAACAGAATCATAATTACGGGTGTAGGTGCCTGTTAGTGGGTGGGTTGACGGTGTCAATCCGTATGCTGCGGTGTAAGAGCCGTAAATACCCTGAGCAAGGTTCATTGCGTGCCACATAGGGTTAGAGCCTGCCCCCATCTCGTTACCTGCCGCGCCTTTGTCATGCCATAGGTTTTAGATCCTGCCCCCATCTCGTTACCTGCCGCGCCTTTGTCATGCCATAGGTTATCAATACCCATTGCGCCATTACCGCAGTTATTTTTCTGTCCTTCGCCAGTTCCTGGGAGGCATTCAGCTTGATTAGGCAGTGGGGCAAGTCCCCATAATCCATTCTCGCCGCCATTTACACCTTGCCAGCCACGGGTATAGTACGGAACACCGATATTTATTCGACCAGCAGGCATCGAACCACGGAAATAGTGGTATGCCCAGTCAGTATTCAGGTAACCAATGCCACCGTACTGTGCTGTGTTATAGACGTCCCACATCGCAAGCTCTGAGTCTTTGCCTGTATCAAACAGCGCCGCGTTATGGCCGACATGTTCGTTCCAGGCGCCATGTAAGTCATAAGACATGATGTTGACGTAATCGAGGTATTTAGTGACATCAAAAGCCTCCATACCACGTAGCAAGTAACCAGAGGATGGGGCGGCAATGGTTAGCATGTAGTGAGTACCGTCTTGTGCTGAGGCTTGGTCTATTTTCTGACGAAGTACTTTCATTAGCTCTTGTGCTGAGGCTTGGTCTATTTTCTGACGAAGCACTTTCATTAGCTCCTGGTAAGAAGCCCACAGGTACTGGCGTCGTGGTTCCATGAATGCTTTATCATCTGGGTTGCCGGCACCGGCCATTGACGTTGGGTATTCATAGTCAATATCAAGACCGTCAAACTTATATTGGCGCATCATTGCTACGGCAGAGTCGACAAATTTCTGGATCCCTGCGTGATTGATGCTGCCGTCGGCATTTGTGGTCATAGTATAGAAGCCACCATCAGCAACACGATTGCCATCGGCCCCGAAGTGACCGCCAGTTTCAGCCCAGCCACCAATAGAAATCAGGGTTTTTACATCATGCTTGGCTTTCGCTGTTGCGAGTGCTCCGAAGTGGCCTTTGAAGCCGAGCGAAGGATCAATCTCAACGCCATTCCATTCCATACCGACTGCCGGGTTGGTTGGATCGTTGACGTTGCCAATATTGACTTTGCCATCGGCGCCAATACTGACGAATGCATAGTTGATGTGCGTTAGCTGCTCCCAGGGGATGTCTTTAACTAGGTAAGAGGTTTGCGGGTCATCACCGGCGCGCCAGCTGGTAAAGTAACCAATAACACGACGTGGGTGATCGGCCCCCATTAGTTCACGGCCTTGATCGTCATAAACAGTACAGTATGGGACGGTGATTCCTTCTGTTTGGTAGAGTCCGTCAGGGCGACAGTCTTTGGCTACGCTGCCGCCATTTACGATTAACTGTACCGTTGGAGACTCAGAAGTTGCGCCAAGGTTGTCAGTTGCACGGGCATGAATGCTGAGCGTACCTGCCTGCGTAGGCGTATAGACTAAGGAGAAAGGTGCTGCTGCCGAAGTTCCTACCAAGGTACCGTTGACGAAAAAGTCGACTTTATCAACAGTGCCGTCTGAATCAGTTGCCTGAGATGACAGTGTGACTGCTGTGCCAGCATTAACAGAGGTCGCGGAAATTGCCAGATCGACGAACGGTGCCGTATTGCCAGTGCTGCCTTCCTTGACAGTAACAGAGGTTGCAGACTCTGCAATTGCGCCATTATTATCAAATGCCTTGGCTGTTATTGTGTGACTACCAGCTGTCGCGGTCCAGTTTGTCATATAAGGCGCACTGGAAACGGTCGCGATAAGAGACAGGCCAACATAAAATTCGACTTTATCAATGGTGCCGTCAGTATCTGAGGCGTTAGCCGACACGGAAACCGTTTCAGTATCTGAGGCGTTAGCCGACACGGAAACCGTTTCACCAGCGGTAATATTGGCACTGCCTGAAGGTGAAGTTAGTGATACTGTTGGTGCTATGTTGCCGTTGGGGCTGCAGTCGTCGACGAAACTCCATTCGCCAGTGTTGGCTGTCGGGTTATTTCCCTGGCTCCACCAGTTGGCTTTATAAACCTTGTTAGTCTCCTGAACCTGAGTTCCGCCACTGTAGGCTTTAGTACTGTCCCATGCTTCAATTGTGCTGCAGTCCATTGCCGCCTGGGCGTTGAAGGCGAGTATGCATGAAACGGTGAGGGCACTTAACCTGAAAGTGTGCTTTATCACCTTTCCGTGTTTCAAATGATTCATTTTATCATCCTTAAGTCGTTGTTATATTATCGGTAATAATTAAAAATTCGGCGTATTTGCTCTTTAGATTCGCCGTGAAATAACTATAGAAAAATAACCTCGAAAGGAATCTATTATTGTCGATTTTTACATGGCAAATCGCAAAAAAATGCTGATGGTGTGTAAATAAAACAAGCTTGTTTTGCACCGAGAAGCAATTGCCGGAGGCGATTTGCAGCAATGGGTTAATATGGTTATAGCGAATGAATTTGCTGATTGGGTAAAGTTGGTAAAGTTGACGGAAGGTAGTGCAGTGTCATTTGATTTAGTTCCTTGCCTTTATCAACAAATACTCAAAGAGATGAAGGCTGAAACGTATTTAATGTTAATGAATTAAGCCGGCAAAAAGAAAGGCTCAGCGATGCTGAGCCTTTCTTTTACTACAAGTGTCAGTCCTGAGCCGTTATGACTGGTTGATGCTTGCTTTGAAGCGCTCACGTGTTGCTTCGTCAGCCTGGGAATACCAGTAGTTAAGCATATTCTCAGCAACATTTTTACCTTGTTGCTTGGTATCACCGACAGGGGCGATAGCTGGCAATGTGGTGATTGCTACAGCGGACTTAAGTGCGGCAGGCTTGTCTGTTAGGTTGTACTGCGCAATTTCCTTTTCTAGATCACGTCCGAACTGTAAACCGTGCTTCATGAGTTTATCTTGCTGAAAATCAATCGACTTCCCTTGGCCGTCTGTAAGCGTCAGAGCAGGACTTTTGTTGAATCTCTGGGTATCTTGCGCCGTGCGAAGTTTTGGTAGTTCAAGGTGGTAAGTTGAATCTTGACCAGAAAACTTCATGATGACTACATCAGATTTGAACAGCTGGTGTTCTCCATTTTCACGGTAGCTATCTTGGTAACGGAACGCGACTTGGTTTTCTCCGTTGCTCAATAAAACGGGGTCGTTTCCGTCGGCTTCAAGGCCGTTGACTAGAACGAGCTCCGCGCTGTAGGGAAGTTCTAGTTTGACATTTGCAAGAGCAGAAAAACTTAACCCGCATGCGGCTAAGGCTAGAATGGCAGTACGAAATTTCATGTCGGTTCCTTGATGGTTCTATAATGACAGCAGTTTGGCGCTCACGGCCTGAATATAACCTGAATGCTGTAGCGTATAGCGCAAAGATTAATGTATAACTGATACAAAATTAAATAGGAAGTTGAAAAGTATATGGATATCACGCTTCTTCAAGTTATTTTGTTGTTGGTTACAGGTTTTTTGGCTGGCATTATCAATACGCTGGCTGGAGGAGGATCAAATCTGACGCTGCCGGCACTGATGGTCATGGGAATGCCTGCTGAGGTTGCCAATGCGACTAACCGGGTAGGAGTCGTGATCCAGGGACTGACTGCTGTCGTCGGATTTCGTAAGCACGGTAAATTAGACACATCTGACACTGTGCCCATTTTGATCCCGTCTGTCGTCGGTGGCTTGCTTGGGGCCGCGGGGGCTGCTTATGCCCCGCCAGAGTGGATAAAGCCGCTACTGCTTGGCACCATGCTGGCAATGGCTTTTATTATTCTGGTTAAGCCTTCTATTGTTGCACCCGAGCCGGGTACGCTTAGCCGAAAAGTGATGGAGACACCTAGCTCCTGGTGGGGATTAGGTCTTGCTGGTTTCTATGGCGGCTTTGTACAGGCTGGCGTTGGTTTTGTATTACTTGCGGCTCTCGCCGGTACGCTTCGCTATGATCTGGTTAGAGCTAACGCGTTAAAAATGTTGTGTACGTTAGTTTTTACCATCGTTGCGCTGGGACTTTTTGTTGCTGAAGGGCTGGTGATGTGGGTACCGGGGCTGATTCTGGCTTTCGGTACAATGTTTGGTGCAAACTTAGCTGTTAAAATGGCGATCAAAGCCAAACCTGAAACATTGAAATGGTTTTTGTTTATTATGACGTTATGCGGCTGTATTGCCGCCAGCCTGAGCTAGGAAAGAAAGCCAGACTTTAACGCCTGGCTTTCTAACGTCTACTATTTCACGTAGCAGGCGAAGCCTTTTAGGTAGAAACCTTCAGGATAGGCACTATCTAGAGGGTGATCAGCCGCTTGGCTGAAGCGTTCTATAAACTGGACTTCACGTTTTGCATCAAGAGCGGCATCAGCAATAATTTTCTGGAACAAGTTATTGTCCATCAAACCTGAGCAGGAGTAAGTCAGAAGCGTACCGCCAGGCTTGAGGATTTGCATCGCCAGCATATTGATATCTTTGTAACCACGACATGCGCCAACCAGCTGAGATTTAGATTCAGCAAATTTTGGCGGATCCATGATAACCACATCAAACTGTTCGCCGCGTTCACGGTATTCTCGCAGCAATTTGAATACGTCAGCATTCACAAACTCTGCATTTTCAACAGGAAGGTTGTTCATTTCTGCGTTGAGTCGGGCTGTATCCAGCGCAGGCTGAGATACATCGACATTGATTACTTCGCTCGCACCGCCTTTAAGCGCATATAGGCCAAAACCACCGGTATAACAGAAGCAGTTAAGTACACGCTTGCCATCAACATATTTGACAGCGGCCTGGCGGCTATCACGTTGGTCGAGGTAGAAACCTGTCTTGTGGCCTCCCGCGATATCAACATTGATCTTAACGCCATTCTCTTCGATGGTAACGAATTTTGGTGGTTCTTCGCCAGAAAGTACTCCAGTTCGTTGCTTCAGGCCTTCTTTCTTACGTACAGAAACATCAGAACGCTCGTAGACATTGCAGTCAGGATAGCAGATGTTCAGTGCTTCAATTAACGCTTCCTTCTGTGCTTCTGCACCGGCGCTTAATAGTTGGCATACTAAAAAGTTCTGATAGCGATCGATGGTGATCCCCGGAAGACCGTCAGATTCAGCTGCGATCAGGCGGTAACCCGTAAGGCCGTCACGCTGTGCCAGAATATCTCGTAGACCTTGCGCGTTGTTTAAGCGGTTAACGAAGAAATCTACATCCACAGCTTCGTTTTTATTGAATGTCCATATCCGAACACGGATTTGAGATTGTGGAGAATATGCACCACGAGCCAACCATTCGCCCTTATGGTCGAAAATCTCAACGGTTTCACCAAGAGAAGGTTTACCTTCCATTCGTTGAATACCACGTGAAAAGACCCAAGGATGGCGGCGGCGAAGTGATTTTTCTCGGCCTTTTACCAGATAAATTGAAACAGTCATGACTTGCCCAGTAAGGAGTTCGGAATGGTCGCGTATTATGTTGTCCGTAAAGTGGAAAAGCAAATTTATCTTATGGCTAGCGGCAGGGTAAATGTACTTGATATGTATTGGTCGCGGCAAATATTTAGGTAGCTGTAAACAAAAAGGGGGCGCATAGCTGCGCACCCTGAGATCGCCACAGAGTATTAATTTAAGCTTTAAGACCACTCATTAATGATTCAAGCTCTTCGGCTTGTCGGTTCAATCGTTCTATTTGATTGGCCGACTGGGTTATCACGTTACAAATCTGGCTTGACTGGGAGCGAACTTGCTCGACGCTGGTCGCGATATTGTCAGCGACAGCTCCTTGCTGCTCAGCGGCGGCTGCGATCTCGGTACTGCGGTCAGAGATGAGCTGGTTACGTTCGGTGAGCTGATTGATTTCACTATCAACAGAGTCCATGAGCTGTTCGCTGCTACTGGCATTCTCAACCGTGTTCTTCATCACCCCCATGAGCTGTTGGCTGTTTTGCTGCAGGGATTCGATCATTTGCTGGATTTCGACTGTAGCGCTTTGTGTTCGGCCCGCCAGCGTTCGAACTTCATCGGCAACGACTGCGAAGCCTCGACCTTGCTCGCCGGCACGAGCAGCTTCGATGGCTGCGTTAAGTGCGAGTAGGTTGGTTTGTTCTGATATGCCATTGATGGTTGTCACAACATCATCGATTTTCGCCGCATTGCTATCCAGTTCAGTGACGGCATCAGATGCCTGACTGATATCGGAGCTTAGCCCTGAAATGGCTGAACGAGTTTGATTTACCTGAGCTCGGCCGTTTTCAGAGACTTGTTGAGCTTCTCGTGTTTGCTCCGAGGTTTCATGAGCATGGGTTGCCACTTCACGGATTGATGTCGCCATTTCTTCGGTGGCGCCGCATTGCTATCTAGTTCAGTGACGGCATCAGATGCCTGGCTGATATCGGAGCTTAGCTCTGAAATAGCTGAACGAGTTTGATTTACCTGAGCTCGGCCGTTTTCAGAGACTTGTTGAGCATCTCGTGTTTGCTCCGAGGTTTCATGAGCATGGGTTGCCACTTCACGGATAGATGTCGCCATTTCTTCGGTGGCACTGGCTAGAGAGT
>Ga0209379_10002370_pt1 | contig 11513 bp, 15 predicted proteins | sample tdDd001_FD_187124 | JGI IMG/M metagenome (GOLD analysis project Ga0209379, IMG submission 187124) | Marine sediment microbial communities from the Atlantic coast under amendment with organic carbon and nitrate - tdDd00.1 (SPAdes)... | ecosystem: Environmental > Aquatic > Marine > Coastal >...
CATTGTTTTATCGAGAGATTATCCATGACCATTGAAAGCCTAAGCCAAGCCAAAGTATTCGGTGGTTGGCATAAACAGTACACTCACGAATCTCGCGCTTTGAACTGCAACATGCGCTTCGCGATCTTCTTGCCACCTAACGCAACCAAGTCAAACCCAGTGCCTGTGGTTTACTGGTTGTCTGGCTTGACGTGTACCGATGAGAACTTCATGCAGAAAGCCGGTGCATTTCGCATGGCAGCTGAGTTAGGTATCGCCATTGTGGCACCGGATACCAGCCCACGTGGTGACGACGTTGCAGACGACGAAAACTACGATCTGGGTAAAGGTGCAGGTTTCTACCTAAACGCCACTCAAGAGCCATGGTCACGTCACTACCATATGTACGATTACATCACCAAAGAATTGCCTGCGCTCATCGAGAGTAACTTCCCAGTCTCTGACGTGAAGTCGATCTCGGGTCACAGCATGGGTGGTCACGGTGCAATCACCATTGGTCTGAAAAACTCAGCTCAGTACCGTTCAATTTCAGCGTTCAGCCCAATCAGTAACCCAATGCAATGTCCTTGGGGCCAAAAAGCGTTTACCGCTTACCTAGGCACTGATATCGAAAGCTGGAAACAGTACGACGCAAGTGAGTTGCTAAAACAAGCGAAATCACCATTACCTATCCTAGTCGACCAAGGTGATGCTGATAACTTCCTTGCTGAACAATTGAAGCCTGATGCATTACTGGCTGCAGCGAAAGCCCACGATTCAGAAGTCGAACTGCGTATGCAGCCGGGTTACGACCACAGCTACTTCTTTATCTCGAGCTTTATCGCTGATCACTTGAACTTCCACGCCAAGTACTTATTTGCTTAAGGCCGATTTTAACACCGCAAGCAAATAGAAGAGCGCGGAAAACCAAACGGTTTAATAATCTTCTCTATACAAAGCTATCCAATTATTGGGTGGCTTTTTGTGTTCTAAAAACACTCACTTTACCTTTACATAACCCCATTGAAATTTACCGAAATGACGTCTAACTTGTAATTGAACATCATTCAATTACTGCTAGTACGCTATGAAAAAAACAACGTCAGTCCTGCTAACCTCGACTTGCTTCGGGTTGTTAGCGACCTCTCCTATTGCCGAGGCGATAAGCTTTTTCGATCCCATCGATGGGCAATTGGATATGGGCGAATACCTTGCTGAAAACGCCTACGGCTTTCTACCCGTCCCGATTGTGATTACCGAGCCTGCTGTCGGCTACGGCTTGGGTTTTACTGGCGTGTTTTTGCATGAATCCGATGAGCAACGAGAGAAAAGACGCAAACTGGCGGAAACATCACTCGATGGTGGCGCCCAACTTTTGACTCCTGCTATTACCGCTGTGGGTGGCTTCGCAACCGAAAACGGCACTTGGATGGGGTTTGCTGGCCATCGCCGCACTTGGGCACAAGACACGGTTCGTTACCTTGGTGGCATCGGTTATGGCGACTTCAACATGACCTTCTACCCACAGTCCACGCTGCCGGGCTTAGACGGCGTATTCAATGGTAAGGGATTAGATTTCGAGATTACTGGCGGCGGTATGCTCAACCATCTTCAATACCGCATTATTGATGCGCCGCTGTTTGTTGGTGTGAAACAGCTCTATTTCGTCACAGACCAAAAAATCACTAACTCACCAGTGGCCGATAAGTTGTTGCAAACCCTGACCAATACCGCTCCGACCATTTCAGGGGTGGGACTAACACTGGAATGGGACAACCGAAACAACTTCTTTAGTCCCACTCAAGGCTACAACTACAAAGCCGAGTTCTTATGGTACAACGACGCCATTGGTAGTGATTACGAATACGAACAATTGGATGTGGAAGGAATTAACTATTGGGAGCTGACTGACGATTGGTCGCTGGCACTGCGGGGGCACTACAAATCCCTTTACACCGATGAACGCTTTCTGCCACCGGCGTCTTACCCTGATATCGAGCTGCGTGGCGTAGCAAGAAATCGCTATCAAGGTGATGAAACCCTATCAGTAGAGTCTCAGCTGACTTACCAATGGACTCCCCGTTGGTCGACGAATGTGTTTGGTGGTTTTGGGTACGCCTCAACGAATACATCGCTGTTTGAGAACGATGCAGAGTATGCGTATGGCGTGGGCTTTCGTTACCTCATCGCCCGACGTTATGGCTTGCACGCAGGCATGGACTTCGCGTTCAGTGATGAGGATAACGCAGTGTATTTCCAAGTGGGCTCAGGCATCTAAACCCACTCGATTCAAACCATCACGGTTGTCATTATCACGACTGATATTTAGGGCTCACACCGTATTGGTTCGAGCCCTCTTCACTGTCTTGAATCAAGAAGTACAACAGCACCAAAATACCGATAACTGGCACAAAGGCTATCAGAGCCCACCAACCTGTTCTTCCTGAATCGTGCAAGCGACGCACAGTAACCGCAATCGAAGGAATCATAATAAACAGCGCATAAATCACCCCAAAGAAGCCAAAATTGTCCATTTGCATCACGCTGCCAATGACCCGATCGATGATCCCCATCACCAAATTGACCAACACATTCACCAGCGTAAAGTACCAATACTCTTGGCGTCTCGCTCTGCCATTAAAGTTGGTGTAATTGAGGATAACCTTGTAATACCAGTCGAACATATTCCCTCTCTTAATTGGCTGAAAGTGTCACGAAAGTTAGACAAGCTGAAGCGAAATGCACACAAAATGAGCTAAATTATGCATTCACCCACTTGTTGCAGTGTTAACTGTGTTATTAACCTTGACGTATATTTCACCAGCGGTTACTTTTCACTCAAAACATATTATATAAAATCATCAAGTTGGCTCTATTATTAATAAATATATAACCATAGCTTTAGATAGCGATTAATGCGCTAGCTGAGACTAGGGGAACAACTCAAAAGGGCACAAGATGAGAAAATTAGTAGCACTCACTTTGTTTTTGTTTGCGCCGACACTTTTCGCGAACACAATACAGTTTAGCAGTCCGGAAAAAACCAACCTCGTTATTGCACTCGAAGATATAGAAACACTGCCTATTACCTCCTATGTTACCGAATTACCTTGGTTAGATAGTCCGGCGGTGTTTGAGGGAGTAACTCTCAGTACGCTTCTTCGACAAGCATTCGGCGAAGTCCCAAAGCGTGTCGAATTACGAGCTTTAAATGACTATCATGCCAATATAAATCGTGAAGATATTCTGCGTTACGAACCTATCGTCGCCTATAAAAAAGACAAGAAATACATAAAGATAAGAGATAAAGGACCATTTTGGTTAATTTATCCTATCTCTCGTTTTCCTGAGATCGATGTTAGCCACTACCATTCACAAATGGTATGGCAACTTAATAGTGTGAAAATAGAAGAAAAATAATGAATTCAGATATATCTCCCCCGAAAACGGGACCTTTTTCATTGAGAAGTAAAGTCTTGCTCATCGCGGTTGCCACGACTTTGCTACTGGCAAATCTCGCTTTGTTTAAGCAAACTCGGGATCTAGCTCGCTCATACTCCGATCAACAAAACCAAGCTACTTGGTTCCTATTTCATTTATCTAAAGAACTATCAGAGCTTGTCAGTGAAGCAAGAAGACTCAACGAAAGCGTCATGAATATTGATGGGGCAGAGTTGCAATATGAGCTCGCATGGAGCCGTTTCGATTTATTGATAAACAACCGTGAGGCTGACTCCTTTCTCTCTAGACATGAAGTCAGACGCTATTTCTCTGGGTTGTTTACCCGCTTCCAAAAACTAGAACCAACACTTGTTGAAGCAAAAACTGGCAGCAGTATAGCAGCGAACCAATTTTACCGAGGTGCACAAAACCTATATTTAGAAATGATTGACTATGTAACTCAAAATTTTAGGGTTGCTAGCCCCCTCTATCAAAAACAGCAAAATCAAGCTAAACAGCTAATGTTTGCACAATACGTTCTGTTAACGATATTCGTTATGACCGTAGCCCTTCTGGCGTACTTCTATCAAAGTGAATCCAAATACCACAAGAAGATGGCATTAAGTGATAGTTTAACTGCCCTCCCTAACCGCAGTGCGATGTTTTTCGAGCTACGCCGTCTTGAGAGCGCCAAGCTGCCATTTTCATTGCTTCTGCTTGATCTCAATGGCTTCAAAACCATCAACGATACCAAAGGCCATCAAGCGGGCGATATTGCGTTAAAAGAGGTGGCGAATAGATTGAAACTAATGGAGTTACATCAGTTCTCAACGTACCGAATGGGTGGAGACGAATTCGCTGTCATTATTGAGTCGAATGAGGAGTGTGAAATCAAAGATGCAGAACATCGCATTCACGCCGTTTTTGAGCGACCAATAATGGTGTCTAATGAACCGCAAACTCTTTCAACCAGCTTGGGCGCAGCAAGCTACCCTAATGACGGCGACAACATTGACTTCCTGATCAATTTAGCGGATAAGCGCATGTACAAAATGAAATTCCAACGATAAACGGATAACCATGATGAAAAACTTCATGCGAGCAGTGCTATTACTGCTAGTGATCGCGATAGGTGTGTTGGCTTGGGTGTTCATCCCATCTCACGAAACTGTAGGTGCACAAACCCTCGAAGAAGCACTCAACGATGATTACACCCTGGTTGGGCACCGCATTCACTCTACTGACCCTGACGCCGGTAACATGTTTGGTTACTTCCTAGTGTACAAGGGTGCAAGTACAGAAGACCTAGAGCCATTTTTGGTAACTTCTGACCAGTTTATTCGCATGGAACAAACGGGTGAGAATACGCTTGCTCTAACCGTGAATGGCCGCATCTACCGCTACCATAACGACCTGTGGGTAGAAAACCCTAATGGTAAACTGCAACATTGGCTTGTTAGCGCAACGGCTAAGTACGTACGCTAATTTGCCTCTACGTTTAGACTCACTAAGCTTCAAATGAACAAAAGCCCCGCTCATCACATGGCGGGGCTTTTATGTTCACATGATGAGCAAAAAAGCGATTAAAGCACTTTCTCTCTGATCACTTTCATCACTCCAGAGTCGCGGTTGCTTGGTGCTGAGAAACGGGCGATTTTCTTCACTGCTTCATGCGCGTTTTCCATTGCATATGAGTGCTCGCTCACTTGTAGCATTTCGAGATCATTTAAGTAGTCGCCAAATGTCATCGTCTCTTCAGGTCCAAAGCCCATAGTCTCTTGAAGGTGCTTGATTGCCGAGCCTTTTGACGCTTCTGCGTTCATCACATCCAACCAAATCTTCGCACTCACCACAACCTGATGCGTATCATCAAACCTTGCTTTCATGGTTGGATAAACCAACTCTTCTGAGCCACCAAAGTGACAAATTGCGACCTTGATGAACTCATCTTCCACTTCTAACAAGTCAGGCACATATTCACAGCGGTGGTAGTACTTCTGGAACTCTTCTAAGGCTTTAGGATCTTTGGTTTCGATGTAAGCCGAACGCTTACCACACAATACTAAGTGGGTGCCTTCTACTGCACGAGCCGCTTTTATAATTTCATCAATTTCCGATTTTGGAATGGTACAGCTGTAGAGCTCTTTGTCTTGGTACATAACCAAGGTGCCATTTTCCGCCACATAAATCATGCGATCTTGGATCGGCGCAAACGTATCGCGCAAACTGTAGTACTGACGACCTGATGCTGCCGAGAACAAAATGCCCTTCTCTTCGAGCTGTAAGAACAGATCAAAGAATTCAGGATCTAAACGACCATATTGGTCAAGCAAGGTGCCATCCATATCGGTGGCAATGAACTTGATGCTAGCTTGTGACATGACTTTAACTCAAAAAATGAAGCAGCACAGGTCACTCTGTGAATGAAAACAGGCTGCAAAAAACAATCTTGGTAAGGTACAGGATCTTGAGTGAATCTCAAGCTGAAATGAGCAGGGTGAACTAGGTTCAAGATAGCAATCCACTTTAAAACAGGTACAATCCGTGCTCGATTTTTATTTCATGCGGACTCACAATTATGCACTCGCCTGAACATTGCTTTACTCGTTTTACTGCAGATATTTCTGGTTATGATTTACCGGCGCAGTTTACGTTTCCGTTCTACTACACGCCTCACCCATTGTGTGTGTTGGCTGCTGAACAATTGCAGCAACATCTGATGGCACAAACCGACTTCGAACATGATTTTGGTCTTGAGGATGAGAAAAGTGGACGTGGCAAAATGTTCGGCGTTTTATTGGTGCGTAGCCCACAGGGTGAGCTTGGCTACTTCAGCGCTTTCTCAGGCAAGATTGCCGATCAAAATTTACTACCTGGTTTTGTTCCCCCTGTATTCGACATGCTGACAGAAGAAGGTTTCTTCCGTGGCGAGACGGATGCTATTAACGCGGCGAATGCGCAATACAAAACCTTTGCTGCTAATCCAGAACTGACACAACTGAAAGCGGAAATCAAAGCTGACCGCGAAGCGTATCAACAAGAAGAAAATACCCAGCGCCAAGTGATGATTGCGGGGCGTGCAGAGCGTAAACAGCAACGTAAGCAAGGCGAACAAACGCTAAGTCCCGAAGATCTAAAAGTGCTACTGGATGATTTAGGCAAACAAAGTGTCGCTGAAAAGAATGTGCTCAAGTACCTCAAGCAAGCGTGGGATGAAAAGCTGGCAGTAAAAGAAGCACGCCTTGCTGAGCTAGAGCAAAGATTGGCAGAGCTAAAAGAGCAGCGCAAAGATCTGTCTAATGCTCTGCAGCACAAACTGCATAAGCAATACCGCTTCTTGGATAACCACAGCGCAGAGCGCGATTTGGTGGACATTTTTGCTCCTACTACCAACCCAGTACCACCAGCAGGTGCAGGTGAATGTGCAGCGCCGAAACTGCTTCAGTTCGCATACAAACATGGCTATCAACCGCTTGCGTTGGCTGAATTTTGGTGGGGCGTATCGCCGAAATCTGAAGTGCGTCAGCACAAGAAGTTCTACCCATCTTGCAACAGCAAATGCCAACCGATTTTGGGGCACATGCTGCAAGGCTTGGATGTGGAACCAAACCCATTAGCAGAGAACTGGGCGGAAGATAAAGAACTGGAAATTCTCTTCCAAGACGAAGCCATGGTTATCGTCAACAAGCCATCAGGTCTGCTTTCTGTTCCAGGTAAAACCATCAAGGATTCGGCTTACACACGACTTCAAACAATGTTCCCGGATGTCGAAGGGCCATTTGTGATTCATCGCCTCGATATGGCGACATCAGGCATTTTAGTATTTGCTTTAACCAAACGTGCGAACAAAAGCCTGCAGAAGCAGTTCATCACTCGCGGCGTACAAAAGCGCTATATGGCGCTGCTTGAAGGAGTGTTAACCGAGCCTGAAGGTGAAATCTCACTCCCGATGCGTGGCGATCCAGATGACCGCCCACGTCAACTGGTATGCTTTGAGCACGGTAAACCTGCAGAAACTTACTGGCAACTGATTGAAGTGAAAGACGGACGCAGCAAGGTGTACATGTACCCGAAAACAGGACGAACCCATCAGCTGCGTGTACACAGTGCTCACCACATGGGTTTGAACATGGCAATGGTTGGCGACGGCTTGTATGGCGAAAAAGCTAATCGTCTGCATTTACATGCGGAGAAGCTAGAACTGGATCATCCATATAGTAAGGAGCGCATGTGCTTTAAAGCGGAATGCGAGTTCTAGTCCAATAGCATCGAGAAGACCATTGTTCCAAGACGCTGAGTTTCAGCGTCTTTACTCATGGCACGACAACACTAAAGTGTCCCTAGGAGATCTGGGTTAACACCTCGACCTACTTTATGCTCTTCTATTACGACTTCACTTCGGGTTTGAATAACACCAGGTAGGGTTCCTAACTTACTCGACATAAACTCCTGGTAAGCTTTCATACTTTTGACTCGCACTTTTATCATGGTATCGAAATCCCCTGACAGCGAGTAACATTCCTCTATTTCTGGCATCAACTCGACCGCCTTCGCAAACTTTTCAAAGATAGAGAAACTGGTTTGGTCTAAACGAATATGAATAAAAACTTGGACATCTAGCCCAAGTTTTTCGGCATTAAGCTCTGCATGGTAGCCATTAATATAACCACCTTTTTCCAACCTTTTGACTCGTTCCGAGCATGGTGACGTCGTGAGATTAACCAGCTTGGCTAACTCCACAACAGGTATCCGCCCCTTAGAATGCAAAATACTTAATATCTGCAAGTCAATCCTATCCAGGTGATAACTCATTAATTACATCCTCGCAACAACTCAGCATCCATACCTTAATCGCTGCCATTTGTTTTGCAAATAGACAAATCAATAACGTGTGAATTCATCATTATTTTAACGTTTGCACAGCACAAAAATTCAGCAAAAAAAACAAAGTAGCTAAATCCACACAACTTTAATTTATAAAATATAGTTATTTTGCTAGGAGTTTATAGTCACAATAATAATGTTAATGAAAAAACTTATTCCTGAACTTTGCAGAGAATAAAATGAGCCAAATAGGAAAGAACTGAGCCAAATTCTAAGGCAATAATGAGGAAAAATAATTAGGAGAAAGCAATGTTAACCCTACAACTTGCGTACAAGCCGTTCGGTCTTGGGGAGTGGACTTATACAACAGTATCACACGAAGTCGCAAAATCATTGGCCGCTGAGTATGCCTCATATGGTTGGCCAGTGATGATTGACGGATTACCGTTCGCTACGCAAAAAGAACTCGTTGCGTAATAAGCTCGATCACATGATCGCTGATGTCTGTCGCGCTGGATGTTGAATAACTTCACCTATAGCGCGATGGTTACAGCATCGACAGTAGTAGTGTGGTTCCATCTCATAGTAGTGCTCACCTGTCACAAACTTTGCCATCAACTGAGTAAAGCTTACCACTTTGCCTGTCAGTGTTTCGATTTGATCAGATTCACAACGCTTCATGATCACTTTATGCTGCGTTGCTCTTCTGCAGGCTGAGCAATAAATATCCGGCATTACACCTCTCCCTGTTTTTACTGTACTACTGACAATTGACATATTTTGTTCAAAAAAATTCCACAATAATAAATGCCCTTTGTTTTTTTGTGCTCTTCCTCCAAAAATTTCTGCATATATGCCTGAAAACTGAGACCTAAGTCGGTCTCATTTTGTGGCACCACCTGTGCAAAAATAATACAAACGTATGTAATATGACGCTATCAGTGATTACGCAAATACTTTCATTAGCTGCAAGTATTTCGCCACGATGCCGATAGATGCATAGTAAGCACGTATCGGGTTGAGGAAACTAATACAAAACAAGGAAGTTAGATGATTCATATCACCTTTGTCCGTCATGGGCGTTCACAAGCCGACGACCTGAAAGTACACGAAGGACGATTCGACAGCCCATTGACTGAAGTAGGTATTCAGCAAGCACAAAATAGAGCAAAACAGTTTATTGAAGAAGGGCGCCAGTACGACGCAATCTTGAGCAGCTCAATGCAGCGGGCGCGACACGTCGCCGAGATCTTTTCTGAACAGCTAAATGTCAACATAACGACTCATGATGAGTTGATAGAGCGTGACAATGGACCATTACAAGGTTTGCCATTTAGTGAATCTAAGCACAAATATCCTATGGCTGATTTCGTCAACCCATATCAACCTTGCGTTGTCTCTGCCAATGAAGGGGAAAGCGGTGTTGAGCTTTACGCCCGAGCAAGCCTTGCCCTTCAATCTATCATCAGACGTGGCAGTGGCCGCTACTTGGTGGTGTCTCACGGACGCTTCCTCAGCACGATGCTTAATGTGATTTGTGGCAACCAAGCAAGAGCCAACGAAACTGGCGTCCGATTTGCGTTCGATGATTTGGGCTACTTCGACACTACTTACCGACCAGACCTGGATGTTTGGGTCATTCAATCTGTAAGGTGATTCCGTTATGCCAACACAACCAAAACTCTTTACTGAACGACTCATTCTGCGACCTTTCCAGCATGAAGATAGTGAACGCGTCGCGTTGCTCGCCGGAGAAAAAATCATTGCAGATATGACCGCGAACATTCCGCATCCTTATGAACTGCCTATGGCGAAAACATGGATAGATGGGCATGGTCCTATGTTTAATGAGCAAAGAGGCATAGCGTATGCCATCACGCTGCGTAGCACCGGAGAACTGCTTGGCGCGGTAAGTTTACCAAGAATTGAGGACGGTTATGGCACTCTAGGTTATTGGATTGGCGTGCCTTATTGGGGGAAAGGTTATGCATTCGAAGCATCTCAAGCGCTGATTGAGTTTACTAAATCTTATTTCCAACTCATCGGTATTCGAGTGATGCACTTGGTAGAAAACCAACGCTCAAAATCCGTGATACAAAAATTAAATGTGCCTTATGTAGGAAACAAAACCCTCGGCATGCAAGGAGCAGAACGCGAGGTGTGTGTCTATCAATATTCATTTAAGGAGGCAAAGCGTGGTCATTCATGAAACCTCTCAAAACCTACCTAAGAATAACCCGTTTTTGATGGGTGTTTGGGTACTGTCCCTCACCTACTTTGCTTATATAGGCGCTTACTTATGGTTAATAGGGTCCGGAATGGCTGTATTTGCCCTATTGCTGCTCGTATTACATCTATCTAAGCGTAAGTGGTTTACGCCAAAATCGATCAGCATTGAGTCCGCTTCTAATAGTTTGAAGTACCATCAAGGTTCTACTGTGTATTTTCGTATTCCATTGAATGAAATCAGCAAGGTTCAAATTGAGAAAGAACCTTACAATGGTAACTGCTTGATGCTCTACACCGCTAAAGATTCTTATCAGGTTCCAAATTCTAACAACTTCGATAAACTGCAATTAGCGCAATTAATGAGACAGCTCGAAGAGAAGATTGATGATAGAGATAGTCAAAGCGCAAACGAATGACATCATAAAAGTGGCGGGGTTGGTTTCTAAAGTGGCACAGCGCCACATACTTGAGCACTTTACCGAAGAAGGAAAACGGCGCTTCCTCGCAAGAATCGGACAAGATGTGACACAAGCAATAACGCATCCAGACTTCTTTGCCTTAGCGGCATTTCGCGACAGTAAAGTGGTTGGCTTTGCCGCTTTAAAAGATGATAACTATCTCACCCACTTGTTCGTAGCAACTGAAGTTCAAGGTCATGGCTTGGGTAAACAACTTCTCGATACGATATTGGACTCAACCCAAGATAAACCAAGAAGTTATGTGCGTCTTCGCTCAGCACCCAACGCAGTTTCGTTTTATCAAAAGCACGGTTTTGAACGCACCGATGATCTTTGTGAGAAAGAAGGGATTCGTTATGTGCCGATGCGATTAGCTCTCCTTTCCTCTCTTGAAATACAAAAAAGCCAGCAGTGAGGCTGGCTTTTCTCTATCTTAGTCTTGAGCGACTTTCACACGAATCTTGCTTTTCGCTACGTTGCTCAAGTTCAGCGCTTCCAGTGCAGCAATCGCTTCTGCTTCATCTGGCATGATCACAAAACCGAAGCCTTTTGATAAACCGGTTTCTTGATCAAGAACCAATG
>Ga0209379_10002371_pt1 | contig 11512 bp, 14 predicted proteins | sample tdDd001_FD_187124 | JGI IMG/M metagenome (GOLD analysis project Ga0209379, IMG submission 187124) | Marine sediment microbial communities from the Atlantic coast under amendment with organic carbon and nitrate - tdDd00.1 (SPAdes)... | ecosystem: Environmental > Aquatic > Marine > Coastal >...
ACTGCCCTTATAAAATAGAATCCGAAACGAAGATACCAAAAGACTTAAGCGGCATACAGCATTTGTACAGCCAAAATAATATAACTTTTGAAGCGTTGGAAAAGCTATGTTATAGACCAAGAGGATCCTCTGATTTAAAGGTGCTCTACGGCTGTTCCAACTTGAAAAAATTTGAGTATTTTACCAATGAAGCACTTCTTGAGTCTTTGGCTTGCTTTAAGAGAAACTATGACGTGGTAGTGCTCAATATGAATGACTTTATTTATGACGCGTATACATGTTTGGGCATCATAAAAGCCGACTGTGTCCTCATTCCATTTAATGGACAGCTGCCATCGTTGCGACATTATCAACGATCCTTGGAGTTACTTTGTCTTAAGCAAAAGATATCTCAAGATAAATTCCACTATGTTTTCTTTGAATGTTCTGAATACTTTTCCGGAGAAATACATTTACTTTCAGAGATGATTCATCAGCCTATACTTGGATGGATCAGTCAGTGCAAGAAACGAGATAGTCATATAAATTTAAAACGTTCCTATGGTCAAAAAATGAGCAATCATATTGTAGCAGAATATGAGATGTTATTCTGTTCATTGTTTCGGGAGGAATTATGAGTTTGATAAATAGTCATCATGATTTATTAATTAAGGAACGCTCAAACACTTTTTATATCAGAGATAACTTGTTGGATTTGACAACTCAAGTGACGTTTGAAATTGTTCAGAAACATCCTGGGTTGATTGCTGATGTTGAGATGGGCAACATCAATGACAGTGTTCTTAAAGCTGAAATCATCCAGATAGTAGATGAATTGAACCTGATATGTGATCGGGATGAACTCATACAAAGCGTTATGAATTATATGTTCGGCTACGGCGTTATCCAACATTTGATTGATGATGATGACATCTCTGATATTGATGTTCCACGCTACAATTTCGTTATGATAAAGCGAAATGGAAAAAAAGAAATATTGTCACTATCCTTTAACAGCGAAGATGAATTTGAGCGTTTTTGCAAATTGGTTATTATACGTAATGGTGGTATTATCAACGAAAATGATGCCCATGCACGTGTCAGTGATGCCCATTATCGTCTGAGGATTAATGTGACAATCGCACCTAGAAGTGTTACAGGACCATCGCTTTGTATACGTAAACATAGAAGAAGTCCTTATGATTTAGAAGGATTACTAAGGATTGGGATGATGTCGGTTGAAGTAAAAAGAATCCTTCTGCAAATAATGAGTGGCCATAATCGCATCATTATTTCAGGAAAAGGCGCATCGGGTAAGACGACGTTGTTAAGAGCATTGCTAGAGCAGACAAATAAGACAGAACGCATATTGGTCTGCGAAAAAGATATGGAGCTTCATTTAGAGGGCATTAATTTTGTTGTTCAACGAATCAAAAAAAGTGGTTATAGAGTGGAACAGTCCCTTAGGGATCTTATTGCCGATGGATTGACCATGTCTTTAGATGGTTATTGCATAGGGGAAGTTATTGGAGATGAGGCGTGGGAATTCGTCAAAGCGGGGCACACAGATCATCGAATCTTTGGAACAATTCATGCAAATAGTCCTAATGATGTGATACAGCGTTTATTGATGTTGATTGAACCGGTTACTTCCTTTTCAGAAGAGCGGCTGGAGTATTTGATCTATCAAAGCCTAGATTACATTATTCACATGAAGGAGTTTAAGATTGCCTCTATTCAGCGGCTGAAAGTTGAAGGTGATAAACGATGGTTGGAAACACTTGTTTAATGGAATTAAGAGTTCTTAAAATCGTTCTGATTTTTATGTTGCTGTTCTTTGGAATGGCACCGCTTTACAATGGTTGGTTGCAAAAGACGTATTTAAAAACTAGAGAGGTGTTGACGCATCATACTGAGGATTTAATCAAATATATGACAGGTAAGGGACGGCATAACCAGTACTTATTGAATTTTCATATTCGCTATATTGAGCAGGCTACTATAAAAAAGTACATTCCTTGGTTGACTGTAAAAAGTTTTTTGGCTGTCCTTGCCATGAATACTGGTATTTCATTTTTGATGGCTTATTACAAATCACATTCAGTGGCACTTGGAATATCCCTTGCATGTATTGCGTCCTTGGCACCACTGGTGGTGCTTGAGACATTACGACAGTATAATATTCAGCGCACGCGAGAGGATATGGTTCATTTATTGTCGCTGCTGGGTCAATGGTATGTAGTAACAGAGGATATTATGAAATGTTTTGAAAAGATCAGTGAACATCAATTATCGGAACCCTTGTCTACATATGTTAATGATTTTGTGATTCAAGTTCATCGCGGTTTAGAAGTATCTCAGGCTTTGGAAATATTGAACAGAAAAGTTGAAAGTGAGTTTTTCAGTACTTTTATTGTTAATATCGATCAAGCTATGCACAATAGAGGGGATGTTGGGATTATGCTTAGAAATTTGGAGGATGAGGCATACAAATTACAAGAAGAATTTAATAGAAGAAGAATCAGTACAGCCCATGACAAAGTAGTTATTTTTGCGACGATGCTGTCGGTACTCATCATTGGGTATCAGTTTTTGATATTAAATGAGGTGACAGAGTATTTTTATTTTCATACATTTTTGGGGCGTACGCTGGTTGTCTGTTTTTCCTTTCTCTACTTGGTAGGATTTATCATTGCAGTAGGGCTATCTAAATTGGAGTATTAGTGAAATGGTTGTATATGTCTTAATTGGTGTCAATAGTTGTGGTGCTTTAATCCTGTGTCGGTGGGGCATGTCGATTTTTCAGTTGTGGCGACAGTTTGATTTCTTAAAAGGAAGTGGCGTTTCTATGGACTGGTGGCGTTTGTTACCTTTATCCGATAATAACCGTTTATGGATGCAGCAATATCTTGACTGGAACAAAGCGTTGCGTAAAACACATCTGAGTCGTGAAGATAGATGGGTATTTCACTTTTTATGGACATTCTTTATACCGGGCGTCTGCTTAATAGGGATCATTAGGAATTATCAGCAGTGGTATATCTATTTTGTTGTTTTAATGGTGTCTCAAGTCATAAAAAAACTGCTGATTGTCAGTTATAAAAAACGCCGAACCCATGTATTTATAAAAAACGCTTATAGACTATATAAATTTTTACATAATCAAATTTCTGCTGGCGTTCAACCAAAACAGTGTATGACCAGTCTGCATAGAATTGTCCAGGAGCCATTTTTAAAAGAGCGTTTAAAAGCACTGGGCTCACTCTATGCACAAACGTTGGATTTCGAGTTGGCATTTGAGGAGGTCAGCCGTTACTATGAAGGTGCTGATATTGACGCGTTTAGAATTGCAATGTTACAAGGGATAACCATGGGTGATAATATGAATACACTTAAAAAACAAGAAGAGCTTATGTTCAGTAAATATATGAATTATCTACAATTAGAAACGAATAGACAAAAGTTGAGAACCCTTGTGGTCGTTACAATTTTTTGTGCAATCATAATTTTTATGATTGGATTACCGTTAATGATGGAGTTGGAACAAGCAATAGAAATGATCTTTATTCAATAAGGAGGATAAGATGAATCAGTTAAGGGATGGTATTTTAAAAAGCTATATTAGAACCAAGTTGCTGTTGGCGGATATTAAAGGTGAATTTGGAGTGGGGTCCATTTTAAGTATTGCAGTGGCGCTTATTGTATCCGCATTTGTGTTGGTACCGGGAATGAAAACTTTTGCGAGTACAATCATAGATGGTATGTCTGACTGGTGGACTGATACGGTTGCAGGCAAGATTTTTCCAACAAGTTAAATGGGGAGCGAAAAATCTTTGCTATGGGCAATTTGTCTTGTTTTAATGATTTTTGTAGTTGTTACCTTAGTGGATTATATTCTGATTATACATACCAAAATAATTTTTGATAGAGAATGCCAGGACATTTTTTGGATTTGTGAGCAAAATTCAGGATTGTTACAGTCAGAAATCGACGAGACAAAGAAGTTGTTGGAAGGAATGGGGTACAACAATGTTGTTGTCGAAGTGCCACTACAAGGATCGGTGAGTAGAGGAGAGCGGGTTGTGTTCCATATTACTGCTCATAAGACAATGACCCAAAGAAAGGCATTGTTTGATAGTGAGCAGACTCCAATGGCGTTTGAATATATGCGTATCTTTATTAATCGGAGGATTGTCAATTGAGAGCAAAATCGAGAGGGAGTGCTTCAATCGAGATGGTCATCATCGTAACATTTTTAATTGTATTCATCTTTTTACCGATTGTTGGCATTGGGATGGAGCAACTGATCATCCATTACAGCATCAATCATGTTGTGGAAATTATGGAAAGCGGATTATATAGTATGATGGCTTCAATTGATCTCATACAATTATCGGAAGGGATTATCTATTTCGATCAACTTCTTATCAAAGAGTACTTTCAACAACTCATTGATGAGGAGTTGGGAGATCTTGTAGCAGTAAATGTCGTAGAAATGATGTTCTATCCTTATAGCGTGAATGGTCTTCCTTGTTCAATTGATAAAGAGATGCAATATGATACACTGCATGTTCAGCTTACAATCGCCTATGAACACAAATTATATAAATCATTGTTGAGTAACCAAGGACGGGAAATAAGGTTTCATTTTGATTTAGAGATCCCAAAGAATAGTTGAGGCAAATAATTATGAAAAAGAGAACAATATTTTTATTGATCATCATCGGATTGACAATTATAGTTACTTTTGGGGAATATCAATACATGAAATCGTTGGTAGTTGAAGAACCATTGGAAAAAGTATATTGTACAAATAGAAACATCCCAGCCGGTGATGAGATTTCCTATGAGGATATTGTAATCAAATATATGAAGGCATCAGATGTGGAAGAGGTTTTTGTTGATGTTTGGGATGAGGCTTCTCGATTTTATGCGACGTCAACGCTCCATAAAGGGACCTTGCTAACAAAGGCACATCTTCAACCTGTTGAGTTTTTGGTTTTGGCTTCTGCCAACGACAAGATTCTGGTGACTTTCGAATTTACGACAGAAACCGGTAATGCCTGGAATTTGAGAGTTGGTCAACAGGTGTCCTTGCTCTTTTGCTCTGATGAAGTGGAAAACAAATTATATGAAGAGGTAAGCATTTCCAGGGTTTACGATAAAAATGTGTTGCCTTCGGAAGAGTCATCTCTTTATGAAATGCGATATGTGACTTTCGAAATGACCAGAGAAGACGGTATAGAATTAGTTAAAAACCGTGAAAATGGACGAGTGGAAATATTAATTTTATAGAGAAGGTTTCAACTATGTCTCCTAATTTGGTATAATAAACTAAATACGTAGTGAATAGGAGAATAAATGGGATTCTTAAGGATGTTTGGATCAAAGAATGATGAGCAAACTGATCGATCGACTCAAAAAAAGCAAGTCAAAGACGCCATCCTATCTGATCAGCACAAGATGATTCACGACTTAAAAACACCACTGAATGGTATTTCTGGTATGACTCAATTGTTGAAGGAAACACCATTATCAGAAGATCAAAAAGAGTATGTAGCTGTTATTGAAGAGTCACTTGATGCAATGCTCGAACAAATCAATAAATTTTCGAATGTACAGGATGTGTCAACTCAGTATTCAGCTGTAGAAATGAGAAGGTTTTTACAGCATATTCTTGCGCAAATAAAGAAACAGCCAGATGTGAACATTGGCATACATTATAAAATAGATAGTCGTTTTCCAATTCAAGTGTGTATTGAGAAAATGGTTTTAGAAGCTGTGATCTTGGAAGCGTTCGAAAAATTATTTTCTAAAAGACGTAAAGAATTACTTATTGAAACAATATATCAGCCAGATGAGGAGTACGCGTTAATCGTTATGCGAGATAAAAATCTTGCATATGAAGATGAATTAACCCACATTGGGGAAATTCCTTTTTCGAAAGATTTAATGGATCGCGTCGATGCATCAGCAATCAATTACAATATAATGAGAACCATTGATGGAAAGATACGCTTGGAACTGTATGTTTCCTATGGTGAGCTTAAGGACACTATGTCCAAAAAGGCAGTTTCTTATCAAGCGACTGAACATCTTGATAGAGAAGTGTCTTCAGCAATTGTTAAAGAGATAAAAGAGGAATCACCTATTTTGAATACCAATAATCAAGAATTTTCTGATCAGAAATTGATTTTAATTGCTGAAGATGAAGTTGTTGGTAGAGTGACGTTAAAATTAATGCTGAAGGAAAGATATGATATTATTTTTGCCAAGAATGGTGAAGAAGCTGTATCGCAGTATTTTAAAAGACGGCCTGATTTAGTATTGATGGATATTATGATGCCGGTGATGAATGGATTTGAAGCTTTTGATGAGATTGAAAAGAAGGATAAAGACCGAGTGCCGATCATTGCTTGTACTTCGAAAGTAATATCGACTGAACGGGAGTATCTAACAAGTTATGGATTCGATGATCATTTGGATAAACCGATTGAAAGCGATCGGTTGGACGACATATTAAGTAAATATATGACTATATAAAAGGTTATGGTGTGGTTCGCTCGATGCGAACCACTTTTATATTAAGGCATAAGTGTATTTCTTATGCTAAGAGTCCGATTACCTCGATGGTAATCGGAACTTATTAAGGGATTGGAAGGTATTGAATGGACAAGTATAAAGTTATTGCAACGGCAACGTTTGGTATAGAGGCTATCGTTGCTAGAGAAGTAAAAGAATTAGGTATTGAAGAAGTACAGGTGGAGAACGCAAGAGTTCTTTATGAAACGGATCTTGATGGGATCGCAAAGTCAAATCTATGGCTTCGATGTGCAGATCGTGTATTTTTACAAATTGGTGAGTTTAAGGCAACGAGTTTTGAAGAGTTGTTTAATAAGACTTATGCATTGCCGTGGGAAAATTTTATTCCTGTGAACGGTGAGTTTCCCGTAAACGGAAAATCGGTTAAGTCTCAATTGTTCAGTGTCTCTGACTGTCAGGCGATTGTAAAGAAAGCGATTGTAAAGAAGTTAGGTGCAACATATTCAGTAGATTGGTTTCAAGAAGATGGGCCGAAGTTCCCTGTGATGGTATCTATTTTGAAAGATGTCGTTACGCTGAGTATTGATACTTCTGGTGTAGGGCTTCATAAAAGAGGCTATCGTGCCAAAGGGAATGAAGCACCTCTTAAAGAAACACTTGCAGCGGCAATGTTGAAAATAGCAAGATGGCAGAGTAAAATTCCATTAATTGACCCAATGTGCGGTTCTGGGACGATATTAATAGAAGCAGCGATGATGGGCCGAAATATTGCGCCTGGTCTGTCACGTAAATTTATATCTGAGAATTGGTCAGAGGAGTTTAAGGCCGCTTTCAAGCGGGCAAGAAAAGAAGCTTATGATGCAATTGACTATGATTTAGATTTGAACCTTAAAGGCTATGATATAAACCGTAGAACCATTGGAATTGCCAAAGAGAATGCAGAACTTGCCGGTGTCGATGATACCATTACGTTTGATGTTAAAGATGCAAAGCAATTGCGTTCTGATGACAAGTATGGTTATATTATTTCAAATCCACCTTATGGAGAACGTTTATCTGACAAAAAGGCGGTGGAGCAGCTGTATAAAATGATGGGGCGTTCTTATGGAACTCTTGATACATGGTCTGCATATATTCTTACTGCTCATGAAGAATTCGAAAAAAATTATGGAAAGAAAGCTACTAAAAATAGAAAGTTGTATAATGGCCGTTTAAAATGCTATTTTTATCAGTATTTTGGACCGAAGCCACCAAGAGCACCAAAACCACCTATTAAGTAGAACGTTGTCAGAATTTGAAAATCGTATTAGAATGAGAATAGGATTGAAATAGGAGGTTGCAGTGGGGAAGCGACGGAGAGTTAAAAAGAAGTTTAGCATCTTATCGTTAATCGTGCTAATGATATCTTTTGGGAGCATTTTCTTTTATGACACTATTTTTGAAAATGCGAAAACAAAATTGTCTTTTGGAAAATTAAATAGTGATTTGATTGAAAGTATTCCATGTAACCCGGATATTGCTTACGATAGAAACGTAGTTTTTGAAAGTGATGCGAATGGTATCATTAAAAGCGAGCAAACATCATTTATATTTTATGGTGTTGATGGGCAATCGCGTTGGGAGAAGGAAATCAACAGTAATGCACCGATTGTTCGTATGGGTGAGGATTTTATTATTGTTGGTGACTATGGGACTGGTGAGCTATATAACTTAAGTTTATCTGGTGCCATTAATAAATCAATAGCGGGCCTAGGCAGCTTACAAGACATTCGCATAGGTGAGAATGGCGTTATAGTTGTTGTCTTGGAAAAGGATAATGAAGTGGTTTTACTTGATAAATCCTTAGAAGAAATAACAAGGATTTCCTTACCCAAAGGAGATCTGATGGATTTTGATATTTCTTCTAACAAAAGCTTGCTGGTCTTTAGTTTCATTAAAATGGATAAAAGTAATTTCTATTCTAATGTATTGCTTTATACATTGGATGGTCGTTTAATAGGCGCAACAAATTTTGAGCAACAGTACTTGTTCGATATAAAAGTAGTGGAAGATAAAATTGTGGGCATTTTAGACAATGAGTTCTTTATTTTGAATAGTGAGAATGAGTTGCTTCAGTCTGTAGCTGTAGATAGACGAATTGAAGAATTTTATCTTGACGACGCAGGATTAATCTATTTGAATTTAACAAAAAATCCTGAGGATTTGACCGATACCCGACCGGATAATGTTATCTGTGTTTTAAGTCTCGAAGGCAAAAAAGTTATAGATGATATTGTGGTAGAGTCATCGATTGATCGGTTAATAGCGAGCGAGACGTATTTGACCTTTTTATCAGGGAATAAGATTTATCAGTTAGAAAAAGAAACAGGCGAACTATTGAAAATACAGAGTTTGGAGAAGGATGCCCTAAACGTACATATTATTGGGAAATCCACACTCGGAGTAGAGTATATAGATAAATTTGATATATACAGTTTGAGTTATTAAAAAAAACTATAGAGGTGAGAAATGTTTAACTGGATAGATATTGTTATTGCCGTTATAGTGCTATATAATGTGGTACGAGGATTTTCCCTTGGCTTCATCCGATCCGTTATAGGGATCATAGGCTACATTGTAGCATTTTGGATATCAAAGGAATATCATAATGCTGTTGCGTCCTATTTGTTGACGAATGTTCAACAGATTGCACAACTTAAAACCAATTTGATAACAAGTATTGAAGAATTGCTTTTAAATTCATTGGCGGAAGGGACATCAACATTAACGAATGCATCGCTGGAGAACAGTGGAATTCCATTCTTGGAATCATTGAATATCAGTGACTTTATGAATATAAATGCAACTGCTGTGACAACGGCTCATGATGTTGCCGTTAAAATTTCTGAATTTGTCATCAGTGGAATTGGTGCAATAGTCGTGTTCTTAGCAGTATTATTACTCATTAAACTTATCGGAGTTGTTTTGAATGCAGTGATGGAACTGCCAATTTTAAAAGGGGTCAATCGTTTTGCAGGCTTGCTGATCGGATTGGTTAAAGGGTGTCTGTTTGTATTTGCTGTAATGACATTGCTTGCGTTTTTATCGCCAGCGATACACGATACGACAGTAATGCAAACGCTTTATGCATCTAAGATTGGTAATGTATTCTACAATAATAATGTATTGCTAGCGCTACTAAATATGTTTTTGTTGGGGTAGGTAATACTTAGGAGGTACACATGAGAACAGAAATTGATGCAAGGGGACTAGCTTGTCCAAAACCGGTTATATTAACAAAGAAAGAAATAGATAAAGGCACAGATGAAATTGTGACGATTGTGGACAATGAAATTGCCAAGGAGAATGTGACCAAGCTTATCAGCAAAATGCAGTTTGATTTTGATGTTGAAACAAGCGAAGGGGACTTTTTCATTCACTTTACTACAGAAGGTGCTTTAGGTTTAGATGTTCAGGAACAATTGAAACCAGAAATTGAAGATTTGGTAATCTTTGTCGGTTCCGACAAAATGGGGCTTGGTAATGATGAGCTTGGCGAGGTCTTAATGAAAGGTTATTTTTATACCTTAACTGAGAGAATGCCACTTCCAAAAGCAATCCTATTTGTAAACAGTGGAATTCGTTTAACGGTGGAAGATTCTCCTGTACTTGATCATATAAAGAGATTAGAAGAAAATGGCGTAGAAATTTTATCATGTGGTACGTGTCTTGACTATTACATGATGAAAGATAAATTAGCAGTTGGTGGTGTAACAAACATGTATACAATTGTTGATACAATGCATGCTGCGAAAAAAACTATTAAACTATAGGAAGTAATCAATGGAAAAATTATTTTATTGTCTAACATTTGACTCGACGCATTATGCGATCAAAATTGAAAAAAGAATGAAGGAAGCAGCTCTTAGTGGGGTGATGATTCCTACACCAAGAGAAGTTTCAGCCAGTTGTGGTTTGTCACTTAAATTTTTAGAAAGTGATAAGGATGGTATGATTGGATTATTAGAAGAAGAAGATAGAGAACGTGTGTCTCTTTATTTAATAGATCGACGTACATCAGAATATAAAGCTGAAAAAATGGAGTGGTAAAAATGCCTTTAGATTTAAAGATTGGTGATCATATCGAAACAAAGAAAAGTCATCCTTGTGGCAGCAAAACATTTGAAATTAAACGTACAGGGATAGATTTTGTCATTAAATGTGACGGATGTGAAAAGGAAATTTGGATTCCAAGAGTTAAATTGGAAAAAAGAATAAAAAAGATTACACGCGATGGCGAAGTAATTAAATAATGAAACGAAATATGTATAAAGGTGAATGAAGTCCATATATTTATTCATCTTTTTTGTTTGTCTAATTATCTATAAATAGTACTTGTTTATTGGTGTAAATGTGAATGAACAGGTTCATAACAATTGAATAGAGTGTATAAATATAAAGAACGAGTGCATAAAATAAAAAAAGGTGTTGCTTTTTCAAATAATTCGTGCTACAATGGGTTTACATAACAAATATGAATTGAACAGAAACTGTTCACGATAATGGCAAACCAGTTGAGAAGCTGGGACGCAAAACTATAGGGTCTTACCTGAAAAGGAAGATAGCCAGCTACCGAATGAGGCAGTTTTTTTATTATTTGAAAACTTAACACCGATAAAGGCAAACCAGTTGAAAGACTGGGACGCAAAACTATAGGGTCTTACCTATTTAAGGAAGATAGCCAGCAACCGAAGGGAGTTTAATAGAGATGAAAAGGTTAGTTGTTAGTTTATTAATTATTACAATGGTAGTTTCAATGATGAGTGCGGCAGCATTTGCAGCTAAGAAAGATACACCAAATCCAAATAAGGGAAATGGTAAGAATAAAGTCGTTACAGAAGAACCAGTAGCGGAAGAACCAGTAGCAGAAGAACCAGTAGCAGAAGAACCAGTAGCAGAAGAACCAGTAGCAGAAGAACCAGTAGCAGAAGAACCAGTAGCAGAAGAACCA
>Ga0209379_10002372_pt1 | contig 11512 bp, 9 predicted proteins | sample tdDd001_FD_187124 | JGI IMG/M metagenome (GOLD analysis project Ga0209379, IMG submission 187124) | Marine sediment microbial communities from the Atlantic coast under amendment with organic carbon and nitrate - tdDd00.1 (SPAdes)... | ecosystem: Environmental > Aquatic > Marine > Coastal >...
GGTTTGCTTGCGAGTCTCGCATGGCTGCAACAAGGGTTTGAGTTGTTGTATCCAACAAAGCTTTGGATTTACCAAGTGCGTCTGCGAACTCGGCTAGTTGGGGAATGGATTTGCATGCTGCAACGGTATTTTGTATTTCATCACTTAACAGCTTGTAGGGAAGGCCATTCTGCATGCTGACCTTTCTTCCCAATAAATCCAGGGCCTGAATGCCTTCTGTACCCTCATGAATTGGATTGAGCCGATTGTCGCGATAAAAGCGCTCTACCGGATATTCACGAGTATAACCATACCCGCCGTGCACTTGTATGGCGATGGCGTTCGCTTCCAGGCAATACTTTGACGGCCATGATTTGAGGATGGGCGTCAGGATATCTAACAAGCTACCTGCGCGTTTAGCTTCCACAGGGTCTGAGCCGTGTGCATGCGTGTCCGCAAGTGTTGCCCCATAAAGTGACAAACAAAGACTACCTTCGACGTAACTTTTTGCAGCCAATAACATGCGCTTGATATCTGAATGAGCGGTAATAGGGAGCTGGGCAGTAGTGGGGTCTTTTTCGTGAGGATGACGACCTTGTGGGCGGTTTCGCGCATAGTCCAGAGCATGAAGGTAAGACGTGTAACCTTGTGACACAGCCCCTACGCCAACCCCAATTCTGGCTTCGTTCATCATTTGGAACATGTAAAGCAAACCGCGATTGGGTTCGCCGACAAGGTAGCCTACCGCACCTTCTTTTTCTCCAAAATTGAGCATGGTTGACGTGGTTCCGCGCCACCCCATTTTATGAATAAGACCAGCCAGATTTACGTCATTACGTTCACCTAAGGAACCGTCTTCGTTAACCAGGATCTTAGGCACAATAAACAAAGAAAGCCCTTTTACGCCTTCAGGTGCGCCCTGAATACGAGCTAAAACCAGGTGAATAATGTTTTCTGACAGTTCGTGATCACCGCCAGAAATAAAAATTTTGTTGCCTGATAGCCGATAGGTACCGTCATCGGCAGGAAGCGCAGTGGTTTTAATATCAGATAACGATGAACCCGCCTGGGGTTCGGTTAGCGCCATCGTGCCCATAAAACGGCCTTCTAGCATTGGGGCCAAATACAGCTGCCTTTGTTGCTCTGAACCAAAATTGCGAATGACATTAGCATTGGCGTTGGTCAGTGACGGATAAGAGAGGATGGGCATATTCGCTGCGCCGAATATGGCTTTGCAGGCCACCGATACGGTAAAAGGAAGTTGCATGCCGCCTAATTCATAGTCATGCGTTGCTGAGCCAAATCCAGCTTCGTAATATTGCTCTAGTGCTGCCGATACTTCGGGAATGATATCGACTTTGCCATCAATAAATTGTGGCTCATGTTCATCCAATTTTGCAGCACATGGTGCAAACCAGTCTCTGGCGATAGAGTAGGCCGTTTCAATGGTTGCGTCGAAAGTTTCGCGGCTGTGATCATTAAAACGCGAATAGGCAGTTAACTTCTCTACGTCCAGTACGTCATATAACAAAAAGTTCAGATCCTGGAAGTTCATTAATGTATTGCTCATACCAACCCTCGCGAATAATAGTCATTGACGCTAAATGAAATAGTCTAATTTGCGAAATATATAACCGCTATGCGGAATTGGTCAAGGGCCAGACCTATTTATTTAAGGTTAATACTGGCCAGGGAATGTGTTACGAGAAGAGGGTGAGAGCACAAAAGACGTGCTCTCAAATAGAAGTTCATTGTGGAGAAAGTTCGACGTCAAGCTGTCTGGGTAGTACGTGGCATAGATCCTGTCCAATAACAACATCATCAATTTGATAGGCTTGATAACCCGATTTTTCGAAGGTTAAGGTGTAAAATCCTGGTCGCTCATCCAGCATAGAGATGAGAGCAGAGTCATCGCAACCAACATCTGTATTATATACGGACTCAGAGAAATCACCCTCAGTCGCAGTAACAGTTACTCCGCATGCGGCAGCATTTTGGGTAGATGAGTCAACAATGGAAATATTGAGTCCGCTAAGTACTTCAGTGGTACAGGCTAGGTCTTCACTATTAACGACATTACTTACGTAAAGGGTGTATTCGTCATCGGCAATCCGTTTGCTAATATCGACCTTAATTTTGGTTGGATATCCAAGCTCAGGATCATACTCAACGGTAACAGATTTAGCGCGGCTTTCTTCTAGTGCAATTCGTTCGAACAAACCTGCAATACTTTCTGTGCTAACCTGATCCAACGGCAAGGCAACGTTACTTTCAATAATCGTTTGAGAAACAACCTGGCCTGCATTGACAACCACTAAGCGCGGAAGGGTGTCCTCAGGCATGCAGTTACAGGACTTACTGTACTCAAACTGGTAAGTGTCAATATTCGCGTTTTCCCATTTCGCTCGGTTTTTATTTAGATTTTCGAGTACATTGTTTGAATCGAGTTCACAAGCGGTAAGCAAGTTGGAGGCAGCCACTACCGCGGCCAGGCGAACGAAAATATTCATAACTTTCCTTAGTTTATTAAACATCACTGTTAACTACCATTGTAAATTACATGTGGGCCTGTTTCATTGCAATGTAAAAATCGGTGTACATTAGTAGGTTAAAATCGCCATTACCTTACAAAATAAAAGAACAGCAATACAGACGGTTCCAGGCTTAGAAAGACAACCAGATGCAGATATTGTGGATAAATAACCCGTGATTCGCAGTGTCATTTCATCAATATTTTCGGATGTCCCTTGTTGTGGAAACAATAAAGCGCGACGGGTTAACTGCGAATGCGTAACCATGCAAACAAAGCCCTTGTAACTCAATCTCCGTTAAGTATAATACGCGTCCCTCCCTTGCGAATCCGCACTTTTCCGAAAAAGACGCAAATATTCACAAGGGTAGTGTAAGTAAAATCAGCCAAAAGCTGTTTTAGGGGTGTAGTTCGAATTGGTAGAACAGCGGTCTCCAAAACCGATGGTTGGGGGTTCGAGTCCCTCCACCCCTGCCAGATAATGTTGTGGTGCAGGTGCACTGCAAAAGCCGTATTGCTAGGGTCGTGAAATGAGCGAAAAAACGGAAAATCCATCCAACTCAATGGACATGCTGAAGTGGTTGATTGTATTTGCCTTACTGGCGGGTGTGATCACTGCAAATTATGTTTATGGTGAAGTGTCAATCTTATATCGTGCCATTGGTGCGGTAGTAGGCGTTGCGGTTGCGGGCTTTATTGCTGCTACAACGGTAAAAGGCGATACGTTCCTGACGTTTGCCAAAGAGTCCCGTTTAGAAGTACGTAAAGTGGTATGGCCTACCCGCCAGGAGCTTAACCAGACTACATTAATTGTACTGGCAGCGACGGCGGTTGCAGCATTACTGCTTTGGGGTATCGATGGTATCCTGGTATGGCTTGTTTCATTAGTGACCGGTATCGGAGCATAAGCGAATGACTGAAGAAAAAGCAAAAAAACGTTGGTACGTTGTTCAGGCATACTCGCAATACGAATCACGTGTTAAGAAAACGCTGCTTGAATACATCAAGATGCATGAAATGGAAGATTACTTTGGTCAGGTTTTGGTACCTACAGAAGAAGTTATCGAAATGCGTGCAGGTCAAAAACGTAAGTCTGAGCGTAAATTCTATCCAGGTTATGTGCTGGTAGAAATGGAAATGAACGAAGACTCATGGCACTTAGTGAAAAGTGTACCGCGGGTACTTGGTTTTATTGGTGGTACATCTGACCGCCCAATGCCGATTTCACAGCGCGAAGCAGATGCCATCCTCAACCGTCTTGAAGAGTCTGTTGATAAGCCGAAGCCAAAAACATTGTTCGAGCCTGGCGAAGTGGTACGTGTTACCGATGGACCGTTTGCAGACTTCAATGGTGTGGTTGAAGAAGTTGACTATGAGAAGAGCCGCGTGAAAGTATCGGTGCTCATCTTCGGTCGCTCTACACCGGTTGATCTGGAATTCAGTCAGGTCGAAAAAGGCTAACAGCCTAATCAAATATAAAGAAGTGGCTTGCAGTATCTGCAAGCCACTTTTTGTTTTTTCAGGGTATAACCCAAAAAACATGAATATTAGGTTGCGTCAGGCTATTTGTTAGCCTATAATTCGCGCCCCTTTTATTGGAACCGGGAAGCCGATTGAGCAAGTAGACTCGATACTTGCGAGGCGTTAGACCCATTAACGAGAGCATTTAAAATGGCTAAAAAAGTAACTGGCTTAATTAAGCTACAGGTTGCAGCTGGTGCTGCTAACCCGTCTCCACCAGTTGGTCCTGCACTGGGTCAGCATGGTGTGAACATCATGGAATTCTGTAAGGCTTTCAACGCAAAAACTGAAAGTCTTGAAAAAGGCGCTCCAGTACCAGTAGAAATTACTGTTTACGAAGATCGCTCTTTTACATTCGAAACTAAAACGCCTCCTGCGTCTTACCTGCTGAAAAAAGCGGCTGAATTACTGTTTACGAAGATCGCTCTTTTACATTCGAAACTAAAACGCCTCCTGCGTCTTACCTGCTGAAAAAAGCGGCTGGTATCAAGAGCGGTTCAGGTCGTCCAAACACTGAGAAAGTAGGTACTGTTACCCGTGCTCAATTGGAAGAAATTGCCAAAACTAAAGAGCCGGACTTAACTGCTGCTGATCTGGACGCGGCTGTTCGTACAATTGCGGGTTCTGCTCGTTCTATGGGCTTGAAGGTAGAGGGTTAATCGAATGGCTAAATTAACTAAACGCGCACGCTTAATCCGTGAAAAAGTAGACGTAGCTAAAGAGTACGATATCGCAGAAGCGGTTGCTCTGTTAAAAGAACTGGCTACGGCTAAATTCCCAGAAAGTGTTGATGTTGCAATCAACCTGGGCATCGATGCGAAGAAATCTGACCAAAACGTTCGTGGTGCAACTGTACTGCCTAACGGTACTGGTAAAGAAGTTCGCGTTGCTGTGTTTACTCAGGGCGCAAACGCTGAAGCTGCTAAAGAAGCAGGTGCTGACATCGTAGGTATGGAAGACCTTGCTGAGCAGGTTAAGAAAGGCGAAATGAACTTTGACGTAGTAGTTGCCAGCCCGGACGCAATGCGCGTTGTTGGTCAGTTAGGTCAAATCTTAGGTCCACGTGGCCTGATGCCTAACCCTAAGACTGGTACTGTAACGCCAGACGTTGCTACTGCAGTTAAAAATGCTAAAGCTGGTCAGGTTCGCTACCGTAACGATAAGAACGGTATCATCCACGCTAGCATTGGTAAGATCGCGTTTGAAGCCGATCAAATCAAAGAAAACTTGGAAGCATTGCTTGAAGCCCTGAAGAAAGCTAAGCCTTCTTCTGCAAAAGGTACTTACATCAAGAAAGTAAGCCTGAGCACAACTATGGGCGCTGGCGTTTCTGTAGACAAAGCGTCTGTAGGTCAGTAATGCTTTGCGTTAGCTATGGCTAACGCTTCTCTTAAAGGTTATGGGTTGGAGCTGTTGAATATCGCCAAAAGCGAAAATCAGTAGCTCCCGTCCAAGACCGCAGGTGTAGTACAGCAAAAGAGGTAAGAGAACTTTTGCATTCAATGTGCTACTTAATCACGACAGCCTGCGCAGACGGTGGTTTCGACTCAGACTCTCTGGGATAACGAACACCGTAGAGCGGTGTCATTCACGGGCAACTTATATAGTTATCCGGCAATGGTATCAATCTGTGAACCCTGATTAGTCCAAGTAATTGGTTAATCAGATTTAAAGAGGTGAACTCAGTGGCACTAGGTTTAGCAGCAAAAAAAGAGATCGTAGCAGAAGTTTCTGAAGTTGCGTCTCGCGCTCTATCCGTAGCCGTTGCTGAATACCGTGGGATGGAAGTTGCAGAACTTACAGCTCTGCGCGTACAAGCCCGTGAGCAAGGCGTATACCTTAAGGTAGTACGTAATACTCTGGCTAAGCGTGCATTGTCTGAAAGTAAATTTGCAGACTTAGAAAGCGCCTTAACTGGCCCGCTTATCTACGGCTTCTCTATCGATGCACCAGGCGGTGCAGCACGTCTTTTCAAAGACTTCGGTAAGAAGAACGATAAGCTGAAAGTTACTGCTCTTTCAATTGGTAGTGGCTTACTTGGTCCAGAAAAACTGGATGCAGTGGCGTCTCTGCCTACCCGCGACGAAGCGCTTGCGAAACTACTTGCAACCTTCAAAGCACCAGTTGGGAAATTCGTTCAAACTATCAACGAAGTTCCTGGCAAGTTTGTGCGTGTATTGGCGGCGGTCAAAGACACCAAGTAATTGGCGTTTTTGGCATATTGATTTTTTTAACATTTTAATCCCAGGAGTTTAGAGAAATGGCTCTGACTAAAGAAGATATCTTAAACGCGATCGCTGAAATGCCAGTAATGGAACTGGTTGAACTGATCGAAGCTGCCGAAGAAAAATTCGGTGTTTCTGCTGCTGCTGCTGTTGCAGTTGCTGGCCCAGCTGCTGGCGGCGAAGCTGCTGCTGCTGAAGAGAAAACTGAATTTGACGTTGTAATGACTTCATTCGGCGCAAACAAAGTTGCAGTTATCAAGGCAGTTCGCGGCGCGACTGGTCTTGGCCTGAAAGAAGCTAAAGAAGTAGTAGAATCTGCTCCTAAAGCTATCAAAGAAGGCGTGAGCAAAGATGAAGCTGAAGCACTGAAGAAAGAGCTTGAAGAAGCTGGTGCAGAAGTTGAAATCAAGTAATTTGTATTAGCAAATTGCTAGCCAGAAATGGCCTAGGCTGGTGGTTTTTTAGACCACCAGCCTTTTTGCGCTGTAGGGTGTATGGTTTATTGCCCTTGACCATATACATCATGCGCCACCACTTGGAATGAAAAAATTAGCAACAAACCAACCAGTTAACTAACCATTTGGTTAATTTTTGGTGTATGCTGTTCGATTGTTCCCTGTGAAAGGGTACTGGAAGTTTGTTGTCGACGTGTATTACGGCAACAGGTTGGGTCTAAAATCAGCAGGCTGAGGAACCCATGGTTTACTCTTATAGCGAAAAGAAACGTATCCGTAAGGATTTTGGCAAACGCCCACAGGTATTGGAAATTCCATACCTTCTTTCAATCCAGCTAGATTCTTTCAAGAAATTTATTGATATCGATCCCGATGGTCAATATGGTTTGGAAGCAGCATTCCGTTCTGTTTTTCCAATCAAAAGTTACTCTGGCAATTCAGAATTACAATATGTGAGTTATCGTTTAGGCGAACCGGTATTCGATGTTAAAGAATGTCAAATTCGCGGCGTAACTTATTCAGCTCCTCTAAGAGTGAAACTTCGTCTCGTATTATTCGATAAAGAAGCGGCACCCGGTACCGTAAAAGATATTAAAGAACAAGAAGTGTACATGGGTGAGATCCCGTTAATGACTGAGAACGGTACGTTCGTCATTAATGGTACCGAGCGTGTTATCGTTTCTCAGCTGCATCGTTCTCCTGGTGTGTTCTTTGATCACGACAAAGGTAAAACGCACTCGTCAGGTAAGGTGTTATACAACGCACGTGTAATCCCATACCGTGGTTCATGGCTGGACTTCGAGTTTGACCCGAAAGATAACCTGTTCGTACGTATTGACCGTCGCCGTAAGTTGCCTGCAACGATTATCTTACGTGCACTGGAAATGGGTACGGAAGAGATCCTGGACACCTTCTTCGAAAAGATTCAGGTTCGCATTGCTGACGACAAGCTGATGATGGAAATCGTCGCTGATCGTCTGCGCGGTGAGACTGCCCAGTTTGACATCCTGGACGCTGATGGCAACGTACTGGTAGAAACCGGTCGTCGTATTTCTGCGCGTCATACACGTGCTTTGGAAAAAGCCGGTGTAACTGAACTGGAAGTACCTGTTGAGTATTTGGTTGGTCGTGTTTACGGCGAAACTTATATTAACGAAGAAACCGGTGAAGTACTGGTCAATGCCAACGATGAACTGACCATGGAAAACATGGCAGCGTTGAGTCAGGCTGGCATTAAAGAATTTACTACGCTGTATATTAACGAACTGGACCACGGTTCGTATATTTCCGATACCCTTCGTATCGACAGCTCAACTAACCGCCTTGAAGCGTTAGTTGAAATCTATCGCATGATGCGTCCTGGTGAGCCACCAACGAAAGACGCGGCAGAAACCTTGTTCGACAACCTGTTCTTCTCTGAAGAACGCTACGACTTGTCTTCTGTTGGTCGTATGAAGTTCAACCGCCGTTTGGGCCGTAATGAACTGACTGGTCCTGGCACACTGGACAAAGACGACATCGTTGCTGTGATGAAGCAACTGATCGAAATCCGTGATGGTAAAGACGAAGTGGACGATATCGACCACTTGGGTAACCGTCGTATTCGTTCTGTTGGTGAAATGGCAGAAAACCAGTTCCGTGTTGGCCTGGTTCGTGTTGAACGTGCAGTTAAAGAACGTTTGTCTCTGGGCGACCTGGATAACGTAATGCCACAGGATCTGATCAACGCTAAGCCTATTTCAGCTGCAGTTAAAGAATTCTTTGGTTCTTCTCAGTTGTCACAGTTTATGGACCAAAACAACCCGCTGTCAGAAGTAACGCACAAGCGTCGTATTTCTGCACTAGGCCCGGGTGGTCTGACACGTGAACGTGCAGGCTTTGAGGTTCGAGACGTTCACCCGACTCACTACGGTCGTCTGTGTCCAATCGAAACCCCTGAAGGTCCAAACATCGGTCTGATCAACTCATTGGCGAGCTTTGCGCGTACCAATGACTTTGGTTTCCTTGAAACGCCTTTCCGTCGCATCGTAGACGGTGTGGTTACCGATGAAATTGATTATTTATCTGCTATCGAAGAAGGTCAGTTTGCGATCGCTCAGGCGAACATTGCACTGACTGAAGAAGGTGCGCTGGTAGACGAACTGATTCCATGTCGTCACCGCGGTGAAACCACGCTGATGCCTAAAGAAGACATCAAGTACATGGACGTTTCACCACAGCAAATCGTGTCGATTGCAGCAAGCATTATCCCGTTCCTGGAGCACGATGATGCTAACCGTGCCTTGATGGGTGCGAACATGCAACGTCAGGCAGTACCTACTCTGCGAGCTGATAAGCCGTTGGTTGGTACCGGTATGGAACGCACTATCGCTGTTGACTCCGGTGTAACCGTCGTTGCTAAGCGTGGTGGCGTGGTTGACTACGTTGATGCCAGCCGTATCGTTATCAAGGTTGACGAAGACGAAATGTTAGCCGGCGAAGCGGGTATCGACATTTACAACCTGACCAAGTACACCCGTTCTAACCAGAACACGTGTATCAATCAGCGTCCAACCTGTAGTGTTGGCGATCCGATTGTTGCAGGTGATGTACTGGCAGATGGCCCGTCTACCGACTTAGGTGATCTGGCGCTTGGTCAGAACATGCGTATCGCGTTCATGCCTTGGAATGGTTACAACTTCGAAGACTCGATTCTGATTTCAGAGCGTGTTGCACAAGAAGACCGTTTCACCACTATTCACATCCAGGAATTAAGCTGTATCGCCCGTGATACCAAGCTTGGGCCAGAAGAAATTTCTGCTGATATTCCAAACGTGGGTGAATCTGCACTGAGCAAACTGGACGAATCTGGTGTTGTTTACATCGGTGCGGAAGTGAAAGGCGGTGACATTCTGGTAGGTAAAGTAACGCCTAAAGGCGAAACGCAACTTACGCCAGAAGAAAAACTACTGCGCGCTATTTTCGGTGAAAAAGCGTCTGACGTTAAAGATACCTCTTTGCGCGTACCAAACTCAGTACACGGTACGGTAATTGACGTTCAGGTCTTTACCCGTGATGGCGTAGAAAAAGACAAGCGTGCACTCGAAATTGAAGACATGCAGTTACGTCAGGTTAAGAAAGACCTGGGTGATGAGTTCTCAATTCTTGCTGACGGTATCTTTGCCCGTGCGCAGAATCTGCTGTTAAAAGCGGGCGTTGACCAGGCTAAACTGGACAGCGTGCCACGTGAGAAGTGGTTCGATATTCCACTGAAAGACGAAGATGCACAGAACGATTTGGATCAAATCGGTCAGCAGCACGACGAAATTAAAGCAGATTTCGACAAGAAATTTGAAGCCAAGCGTCGCAAGATCACACAAGGTGATGATCTGGCACCAGGCGTACTGAAAATCGTTAAAGTTTACCTGGCTGTTAAGCGTCACATCCAGCCTGGTGACAAGATGGCCGGTCGTCACGGTAACAAGGGTGTTATCTCTACAGTAATTCCTGTAGAAGATATGCCTTACGATGAAAACGGCACGCCGGTAGACATCGTACTGAACCCGCTGGGTGTACCATCGCGTATGAACATCGGTCAGATCCTTGAAACTCACTTGGGTATGGCGGCACACGGTTTAGGCGTGAAGATTGATCGCATGCTGAAAGAGCAGGAAGAAATGGCCAAGCTGCGCAGCTTCCTGCAAGAAGTTTACTCGCTGGGTGACCAACCAGAGCAAGTCGACATCAGCACGTTCAGCGACGACGAAGTACTGCGTCTGGCTAACAACCTGCGTAAAGGTGTTCCAATTGCTACACCAGTATTCGACGGTGCGCGTGAATCAGAAATCAAGGACATGCTGAAGCTGGCGGATATTCCGGAAAGCGGTCAGATTACCTTGTTCGACGGTCGTACAGGTCGCGAGTTTGAGCGTCCGGTTACGGTTGGTTACATGTACATGCTGAAACTGAACCACTTGGTTGACGACAAGATGCACGCGCGTTCAACCGGTTCTTACAGCTTGGTTACACAGCAGCCTCTGGGTGGTAAAGCACAGTTCGGTGGTCAGCGCTTCGGTGAGATGGAAGTGTGGGCACTGGAAGCATATGGTGCAGCTTATACCCTGCAGGAAATGCTTACTGTTAAGTCGGATGACGTTAACGGTCGTACCAAAATGTACAAGAACATCGTTGATGGCGATCACAGAATGGAACCAGGTATGCCTGAATCCTTCAACGTATTGCTTAAAGAAATCCGCTCACTCGGTATCAATATCGAGTTGGAAGAGAAATAAGCAGGCATTCGCCATAATTGATTGAGTTGGCCCGGTTCGCCGGGCCATAGAGACTGACTCCGCCGGGAGAGTATTTGTGAAAGACTTATTAAAGTTTCTAAAACAGCAAAACAAGACCGAAGAATTCGATAATATTCGCATCGGTCTTGCTTCACCAGACATGATCCGTTCATGGTCTTACGGTGAAGTGAAAAAGCCAGAAACCATCAACTACCGTACGTTCAAACCTGAGCGTGACGGTCTGTTCTGTGCGCGTATCTTTGGTCCTGTAAAGGACTATGAGTGCTTGTGTGGTAAGTACAAGCGTCTTAAGCACCGCGGTGTAATCTGTGAAAAATGTGGCGTTGAAGTAACGCTGACCAAAGTACGTCGTGAGCGTATGGGTCACATCGAACTGGCAAGTCCGGTTGCGCACATTTGGTTCCTGAAATCACTGCCGTCTCGTATCGGTCTGATGCTTGATATGACACTGCGTGACATCGAGCGCGTGCTGTACTTCGAATCATTCGTAGTAACAGAGCCTGGTATGAC
>Ga0209379_10002375_pt1 | contig 11501 bp, 11 predicted proteins | sample tdDd001_FD_187124 | JGI IMG/M metagenome (GOLD analysis project Ga0209379, IMG submission 187124) | Marine sediment microbial communities from the Atlantic coast under amendment with organic carbon and nitrate - tdDd00.1 (SPAdes)... | ecosystem: Environmental > Aquatic > Marine > Coastal >...
CTATGTTAGGAGAACCCCATGCCTTCATTTGATATTGTTTCTGAAGTAGAAATGAACGAAGCGCAGAATGCAGTAGATAATGCAAAGCGTGAACTAGAGACACGCTTTGATTTTCGTGGTGTTGATGCATCAATCGAACTAAGTGATAAAGTAATCAAGTTAAAAGCAGAAGCACCGCAACAAGTAATGCAACTTTTTGACATTCTTGCTGCGAAAATTTCAAAGCGTGGCTTAGATGTATCTAGCCTTGAGCTTAAAGATGAATCGCGTAGCGGTAAATACGTAATGCGTGACGTTGCTCTTAAGCAAGGTATCGAAAAAGACGTAGCGAAGAAAATCGTTAAGTTAATCAAAGATTCAAAAATTAAAGTACAAGCTGCTATTCAAGGTGAAGAATTACGTGTAACTGGTAAAAAACGTGATGATTTACAAGAAGCAATGCAAGTTGTTCGTACTGCTGATTTAGGTCAACCATTCCAGTTCAAAAACTTCCGCGATTAATATATAGCTTTAAGTTTTAAGCTATAAGCCTGCAAGTTTCTGAACTTTACAAGGAGCGTATTTTGAGACGAATATTAGATTACAGAGAAAAGATATCTTCTAGCTATTTTCAGCTAGAGGATATTTATGTCAGTAAAAAACAAAACAATAGATCGTAATAAACAGAAAATACACAGGTCCACACAGTACTTATTTTTATCAACAAATACCAAGTTTGTGGGTGAAAATGACGATGACCAAGCCAAGAAGACGTTTAAATAAAGCTCTTTGTAAGCTTGTGCTTAATGGTGCTGACCCAGAAGGAATTGTTTTTCCGTTAGGAAACTCGAAACCCCATGAGTATTTCTGGTAATCATTGTTTTATAAAAGCCAATCAGCCATGCTGATTGGCTTTTTTACTTTAGGCTTACACCTTAGCACTTAACTTGCAGCTTGAAGCTTTAGACTTAAAACTTTGGTTTAGAAGTATAGCCGTCCATTGACTTTCCTCCCCAAAATCATCACAATAACGGCCTATTTTCGAGGTGCTTGCTGTATCTTCAGATACGTTTTATTTCAAAGGGTGAAATAGTCGCAAGATAATCGGGAAGTTGGTGCGTTTTCAGGGAGAAAACAATGCCAACACTGCCCCCGCAACGGTAATGTAGATGCCATGCATGTACAGAGTCCGGAGACCGGCCTTGAAGTAACTTACTATTCGCGTGTGCGGTGGGCACAGGCTAGGGGATATCATGCTAAATAAATCTGCGTTAGGCGTAGCGGTTGCTGCTGCGTTGTCTTTTTCTGTATCTGCTGACGAGCAATCAATCGAGCACATCACAGTTTCTGCCAATAAATTCGAACAATCAATTAATGATGTATTAGCCAGTGTTACTGTCATCGACCGCGCTGATATTGAAGCAAGCTATGTTCGTGACTTACCAAGCTTACTAGCCACTCAAGCAGGCTTTCAAATTAATGCCAATGGTGGTTTTGGGCAAAGCTCTGGTGTGTCATTACGTGGTGCAAGTTCTCGTCATACACTTATTTTAATTGATGGTGTACGCACAGGCTCTGCAACACTTGGCTATAAAAGTATTAGCAATATTCCTTTAAACAGTATTGAGCGTGTTGAAGTAATTAAAGGCTCACGTGCAGCTGTATATGGTTCTGATGCGCTAGCTGGTGTGATTAATATCATTACCCGTAAAGCACAAAACACGACCTTAGATGTTACTTTTGGCTCAGACTCTTACCAAGAGTACCAAGTAGCGACAGGTGGTCAGTTTGCAGGTGTTGATGTTGCCGTTAATGCCGGTTATGAAAAAACAGATGGTTTTGATGTTCTGCAAGGCTTAGCGCCAGATGAAGACGGCTACGAGAACAAAAACCTTGGCTTTAATCTTGGTTATCAAAATGAGCAGTTAGGTGAGTTTTTAGCGCAAGCACAATACTCAGAAGGCGAAGCAAAATACGATAGCGCTTATAGCCCTGCAGACAGCACCGTAGAAAAAGGCGAGTTCGAAAATTACCAAGCTTCACTAGGTTGGAAAAAGGCTTTCGAAAAACACAGTCATGCCATTGATATTGCCATATCAAGTGATAGCTCAGATGACTCACGCATTGATTACACGGGTGCAACGGTGGTTGATAAGTTTGAAACTGAGCGTGAGCAAATCGATTACAATGGTCAATACTTTTTCAATCAAGCACTGACTCTTAGTGGCGGTCTGAATTGGTATAAAGATGAAGTGAACACTAATTCAGGTACTTACTTAAGAGACAGCCGTGAAGTATTCGCTGCGTTTGTTGGCGCTTATTATGACGACGAACACGTGCTGGCAAACCTAACCGTTCGCCAAGATGATGATCAGCAGTTTGGTGATGAAACAACTTACACTGCAGCTGTTGGCTATCACTTAAATGACATCGCTACATTCCGCGTAAGTCAAAGCACAGGTTTTAAATCTCCAACATTTAATGACCTATATTACCCGGGCTCAGGTAACCCAGAGTTAAACCCTGAAACATCAGATAACCAAGAGCTTGGCTTATCACTCAATGTGAATGATATCAGCCTTGATATTGCGATTTTCCGCAGCGAAATCGACAACAAAATCGCTTGGGCACCAAATGCATCAGGGCAGTGGATCCCAACTAATATAAACGAAGCTCGCCACGAAGGTGTTGAGTTTAGCTTTAAAAACCAAGTGTTTGGCTTTGATCACAGCTTTAACTTTACCTACCTTTCAGCGGAAGATACTGAGACAGGTCAGTCACTAACCTATGTGTCAAATCACAGTGTGAATTGGTCATTAAACAAAGCATGGGGTGATTTTGATGCTGGTATCGATATGCAATACCGTGGTGATCGTAATGGCAAGTTAACGCACTTACCTTCTTATACGTTATGGAATTTAGTTGGTCACTACCAAGCGACTGACAACTTAACAGTGTCACTTCGTGTAGAAAACCTATTCGATAAAGAGTACAACGCCGTTGATGCCTATGGTACAGACCTAGATGGTGATTACATCAACGACGAATTTTATTATTACAACACGGCCGAACGTCGCTTGTTTGTAGGTGCCCGTTATCAGTTCTAATAATAAGGAAAATTATTAGTTCTGCGTTTAAAAGCTCGCTACCTACTTAGCGGGCTTTTTTCATTTAAGTTTAGCTGCGTAATACTGTTCGAACTTTGCAAGCTTTGGGGCAATAAGAATACTGCAATAACCTTGATTTGGGTTTTCATTGTAATAGTCTTGATGGTACTGCTCTGCAGGGTAAAAGTTTGTAAGCGGACTCAGCTCGGTGACAATCGGCTCACGAATTTGCTTTTGTAAAGCATCAATCATGGCTTGAGATTCTGCTTTTTGCTGTTCATTATGATAATAAATAACACTGCGATACTGAGTGCCGACATCATTACCTTGGCGGTTTAATTGTGTGGCATCGTGTAAAGTGAAGAACATTTCAAGCAGGGTGTTATAGCTCACGATACTACTGTCAAAATCGAGCTGAACCACCTCAGCGTGACCCGTTAAGCCAGTACAAATTTGCTGATAACTAGGGTTTTCAATCTCACCGCCTGCATAGCCAGAGCTGACATTAAGCACGCCTTTCACACGTCTAAATGCGGCATCAATACACCAAAAGCAGCCGCCGCCAAAAGTGGCTATTTGTATGTTGTTATCCATATTAAACTCCCTTATCGTTTTGCTGACTATAGCCGAAAAAACAAAACGCCGTAAAGACGGCGTTTTGTATCAATAAAGTGCGTTTTAAATTTCTTCTAACGGCTTGTCTTTTGCTTGCTGTTCTAACTTGCTTTGTAAGTACTCAGGCGACTGAGTATTTCGAGCAAGTGCACTGTATGCTGCAGGTACCACGAATAAGGTAAGTAAGGTTGCAACAATAACACCAGTAAACACCACCACACCAATTACCATGCGGCTTTCTGCACCTGGGCCACTTGCAAGAACTAGCGGTACCGAGCTCATCACTGTGGTCAATGAGGTCATAATAATTGGGCGTAAACGTTGTGTCGCAGCTTGGCTAATCGCTTCGTTAAACTCAACGCCTTTATCGCGCAGTTGGTTGGCGAACTCAACAATCAAGATACCGTTTTTCGCACTTAAACCTATCAGCATTACAATACCAATTTGGCTGTAAATATTAAGAGTAAGTCCGGTGTACCACAAACCAAATAATGCTCCCACTAAACCAAGTGGTACAGTAAGCATGATCACAAATGGGTGAATAAAGCTTTCAAACTGTGCTGCAAGTACTAAGAAGGTCACAGTCAGTGCTAGTATGAATACATAGGTCATTGCCGATGCACCTTCATAGAACAGTTGCGATTCACCCTTGTAGTCGATTGCACCGTCGATGTCGTTTTCTTCTGCTGCAACTTGATTTAAGAAGTTAAGCGCTTCTTCTAGGGTATAACCATCTGCTAAGTTCGCACTTAACGTAATTGCGCGCATACGGTTATAACGGTTTAAACGCGATGCTGTGGCTTCTTCTTTTAAGCTAATTAAGCTATCAAGCGGTACTAATTCGCCACTGCGTGATTTTAAATAGATATTTGAGATATCAGTCGGATTAGCAAAGTCTTCTTTGGTGCCTTTTAAAATCACATCGTATTCTTCACCGCGGTCGATAAAGGTCGTTACGCGGCGTTGGCCTAACATGGTTTCGAGTGTGCGGCCCACATCCGATACAGAAACCCCTAAATCAGCGGCTTTGTTTTTATCAATGTTGATTAAAAACTGCGGGAACGTTTCTTTGTAATCGTGATCGATTCTTACCAAGCCTGGGTTTTTCTCAGCGCGCTTAATAATACGGTCTCGCCAATCGGCTAGTTGGTCGTAATCGTTACCTTGCAGTACAAATTCAATCGGGCGAGATGAACCACCGCCACCAATACCACGGCGCATAATTGCAAATGCACGCACATCGGTCACTTCAGTCATTTTGCCGCTGATTTCGTCCATTACTTCCCATGTTGAGCGCTTACGCTTATCCCAGTCGGCCATACCAATGATAGCAACACCACCTTGGCCACCCCAGCCAGGTACACGAACAAGCACTCGGCTTAATTCACCAGATTCAGAGTAAGGCATTAAACGTTCTTCAATTTTTGCCATGTTTGCAGCGTTATTTTCATAACTTGCGCCCTCAGGACCACTCATCATGATAAAGAAAGTACCGCGGTCTTCTTTTGGCGTAAGCTCTGATGGCACTTTTTGAAATAGCATAAAGCTGGCAACACCAGCCAAAATCATAGTCAGTAGCAAGCTCCACTTACGGCCCATATTTGAAGCCAGAGAGTTACGATAGGCGTTTTCGATTTTGTTAAAGGTTCTATCCATCCACTGGCTAAACTTGCTTTCTTTTTCTGAAGCTTTCAATACTTTAGAGCAAAGCGCTGGAGAAAGTGTTAATGCCGTAATACTAGAGAAGAACACTGCGGCGCTAACTGCCATCGCAAATTCCGTGAATAGGGCACCAATACGGCCATCCATAAACACTAGCGGCACGAACACCGCAATCAGTACGAGGGTGGTGGCTATAATCGCAAAGCCAACTTCACGGGCACCACGAAATGCAGCAAGCAGTGGTGGTTCACCCAGCTCTATACGGCGGTGAATATTCTCAAGCATTACAATCGCATCATCCACTACTAAACCGATAGCAAGCACGAGTGCCAGAAGAGTTAACAAGTTGATTGAGTAACCCATAGCGAGCAAGAACATAAAGCTACCCACTAACGCCACTGGTACGGTTACAGCAGGCACTAGGGTTGCGCGAATATTGCCTAAGAATAGGTAAATAACCAATACAACCAGCGCCATTGAAATCCCAAGAGTTCTATATACTTCATCAATCGATTCTTTGATGAAAATTGATGAATGGTGGTGCCTTCTGGCAGGTTTCGCTTAATTTTTTCAAGCTCAGCGCGGGCATTATCAACCACGGTTAGGGTATTGGCTTTGGCTTGCTTGACGATACCCAAACCAATCATATTACGGCCATTACCACGGAATAAGCTTTCGTCGTCAGCAGCTTCTAGGTGAACATCAGCCACTTCACCTAAACGTACTAAATAGCCATCATCACCACGTTTGATCACTAAGTTTCTAAAATCTCGCTGATCTTTATAACTACGCGCGGTACGTACTGTAAAATCACGGTCGATAGATTCGATTTCACCGGCGGGTAATTCAACGTTTTCAGTGCGTAAGGTGTTTTCAATATCGCTACTGGTAATACCGCGTGCTGCCATCGCTTTACGGTTTAACCAGATTTTCATGGCGTATTTACGCTCGCCACCCACGCGTACGTTAGAGACACCATCAACAACGGCTAATCGGTCAACAATAAAGCGCTGTGCGTAATCAGATAACTGTAATGAATCCATGGTAGTACTGTTTAGTACGAACCAGGCAATAGGGCTTTCATCACTGTTTGACTTAGAGACCTCTGGTGGGCGAACTTGCTCTGGTAAGCTATCAAGGGCACGGGCTACACGTTCGCGTACATCGTTTGATGCAGCATCAATATCGCGGCTGATATTAAACTCAATAGTGATGTTTGAGCGGCCATTTCGGCTCGACGAGTTAATACTTTTAATGCCTTCGATACCCGAAATGCGGTTTTCTAGTACTTGGGTGATTTTAGTTTCAATAATCTCTGCGCTGGCGCCGGTGTAATCAGTGCTCACACTAACAATCGGTGTTTCAATATCTGGGTATTCACGCAGGGGCAGCATAGAAAATGCCACCAAACCAAAGGTAAGTAACAACAGGTTTATTACGATCGCAAAGACCGGGCGTTTAACGCTAGTATCAGTAATTTTCATGGTTTAGCCCTTGATACTTACTTTCTGCCAGTACGGATCTTAATGATGCCTTCAGTCACGACTTGCTGACCATTTTCAAGGCCTTTATCAATAGCTACCCAGCCATTGTGACGACCCGCCACATGTACTTCGACTTTGTTAGCAACGCCATCTTCAATTTGGAACACGTAGTGTTTGTCTTGCTGAGGAATGACGGCTTTCTCTGGTACCATTAGCGCTTGGTTTGAGCTTAACTCTAATGCTGTATTTAATAGCATGCCTGGGCGTAATAGGCCTTTTTCATTGATAAAGCTTGCTGTCACTTCAACGCTACGAGTGACTGAATCGATACGCGAGCTAATGTGGGTCACTTTACCGTTGAAGGTTTTTTCTGGGTAAGCATCATTTTGCGTCATCACTTTCATACCCAGTTGTAACTGCGCTAGGTATTTTTCTGGCACTTTAAAGTCGACTTTAATGATACTGATATCATCAAGGGTGGTGATGTTTGTAGTATTGCTAACATAAGTACCAATTGAAATCTCGCGCTTGCCAAGTAAGCCAGAAAACGGTGCTTTAATCGTCATTTCTGCCAGCTTGGTTTTGGCGCTCTCAAGCTGCGCCTCGGTTGCATCAACACGTGAAAGCTGCTCTTCTAGTAAAGATTTAGCCGTTGATTGTGAGCGTGATAGCTCAGTGAGACGATCAAGTTGACGGCGCTCTTCGCGTAAATTAATGCTTAGCTCTTTAACTGCTAATTCTTCTTCTTGAGACTGTAACTGAACCAGTTTTTGACCTTTACTGACTAAGTCGCCATCATTGAAAAATATATCTGTAACATAATCGTTTTGCGCACTGCGAATATAGATCGCTTGGTTAGCACGAGCGCTACCTATTGCTTCTATGAGCACAGCATTTTCTTCAGATGTGACAGTGTGAGCTGTTACTTGAGTTGCAGCGCCTGAGAAGTTGCTCTGCTCACCTTGGCTCGAAGGAAGGTATAAGTAAATGCATAACCCTAGAAAAAGGGTAATAATAAAAGGGAATAGTGCCTTACCAGATTGTGTAGAGTACATCGTCGTGTTACCAGAAATTTAGTTGAGTGTAGTGTACAAAATTAGTACGTGCCACGTATGTCAGGTATCTCATAAATTTGTGCATTTAGCGTAAAAGTGAAAAGTTATGCTAATTTGTTCCTTTATTGTGACAAATTAAGAAAGGTTTAGAATGAGTAAAGCACCAAAGTGTAATTATTGTTTAACGCTCAGAAAAATAATATTGGTCACAATTGTGATGTTTATTTTTTACTTCTCTGTTTATGGATAAAAATCTTCCTGCACTAAAAGTGCGTGCTCAATCATCTCGCCATGGCAGTGAGTTTTTAATTGTTGGCGGAATTGGGTTAATCATTATTATGCTGGTTAACTTATTGAGACCCGGTGAAATTAGCATTGTTGAGATTTTTTTAGCCACAACCTGCATAGCGGCAATTTTTATTGGCTTTTTAAAAACTCAAGAACCATACTTTAGCTTAACTTTTACTCAGAATTTGCTTATTTATCATCATAAGATTGGGAATTGGCAGTTAAATCGTGCTAATTTTCATCATAGTGGTATACCAAAAGTGGAACAGGGCTTAGAATACCTTGAGTTAAATGCAGTTGGTATTAAACTCAATAACATAGATGAATTTTTAACACAGATTCACCCAAGAATTGCCGGACGATTACTTATAGAGCAACGTCATTTATTTATGCAAGTCATTCAAAAGTATTGCAAAAATGGTGATTGCCCATCAGAATGGTTAATAGAAGAGACGGACTACACGGCCCCTAGTGGTCAGATTTATAAAGGATTGATTGCCATGTTTGCCAATCGTACGCAACATTTAAGGCAGTTGACAGGATACGATTTACTATTACCTGCCAATGTTCTTGATGTTGATATTTGGCAATTCAGTGCTGATTTGAATCGTTGGAAACTGAACCCTAAAGAGTTTTTAGAGACTCGCTTACAGAAAAGTAAGCTATAGGCGGCAGTTATGTAGTAGGAAAAGACTATGAGTCAAGAACGTTCTTTTATTAAAAGCGGTCGAAACACAATTATACATAAAGATAAGAAACTCGATTTAGTGGTTGTGAATGGTGAGAACCATCCGCGCATTAAAGTTACTCAAAATGGTTTAGAGCCGTTTAAAGAAGACCTGCCAAAAAATCGTCGCGAGGCTAAAGAGCGTTATTTAGAAATGGTGTATGTATCAAGCCCAGATGTATTTGCAGAAGAAAAACGTTTGTTGTTTATCCAAGCCCTAGATGGCAGAGAATACAAAGTAGATTACAGTAAAATAGGCACCAAGCTCTTCGTACGTATCCACCAAGAAAGTTATTTATAACCCCAAGTTTGGCATTTTAATTGCTAGTTGTTAGTTTATTTGGCAGCCGGTTATTGCCGGCTTTGTATTTTAAGGTGGTATTCATGAGATTAGTGCCTCTTAGCCTAATAGCATTAACAACATTAACAGCTTGTGGTGGTGGCGGTTCGAGTGATTCGAATACAATCGCAGCGACAGTTAATGCTGGTTCAGATCAACAAATTATTGAAAAAAGTGAATTTACTGTCTCAGCTAAAGGCTCTCCTGCAGATGGTACCTTTACCTGGGAGCGTGTCAGTGGCCCCGCAGTAGAAGGTTTTCCTGCCGAAGGTGCTGAACAAACCATTACAGCTCCTGATATTAAACTTAACTCAGAACTTGTTTTAAAAGTAAATTACCAAACCGACGATGGGCAACTTGTTTCCGATCAGGTCAGTATTTTTATTACCTCGAATAATCAACTGCCAGTTGCAGTGATCACCCAAACTGCGCCAGAAGAGTTACCGTCAAAATATAATGATGTGATCACATTAAGTGGCGAAGAATCTGCTGATATAGATGAAAACGGTACAGTTGACAGTTATTTATGGACTCAACTTGATGGCCCTGATTTAACGGCTGACAACTACAACAACCAAACCATTAGCTTTACTCACCCACTACTTGAATCAAATACAGCGATGACATGGCGTTTAACTGTAACGGATGATGAAGGTGGCTCAGCAAGTACAGAGGCGTCGTTCACCTTAAACAAAACGGTTGAGGTAATTATTGCTGATGCAGGTGTTGATCAGCAGGTTATCGAGTTTGATACCGTAACCCTTGATGCCAGCAATAGTGAAATTGTGACGGCAACAAAATCATGTTTTTGGCAGCAATTAACAGGCGAAACCGTGACCTTGGCAAACCAGAACCAATGTATCACGACGTTTGTAGCCCCTGATGTTGATACCGATTCAGAGCTTAGTTTTGAAGTTACCGTGACAGACAGTAAATCGCGTAGCGACACAGATACAGTGATTATTGATATTAGCCCAAAACCACTGGGGTTAATTAACGATACCGGGATGAGTGATTGCTACAACAATTCGCAAAAAATTAACTGTGACAGCGAAGACTTCCCAAGCCAAGACGCAGATATAGGTCGTGACAGCGTCGCAAATCAGCTCGATAAAGTCGGCCTAGGTGATTTGGCATTTGATTTTACTAAGATGAATGAGTTTGCTGACGAACTTCCAGATGATGCGACTAGCTTTAGTTGCGTACGCGATAATGTAACTGGGCTTATTTGGGAAGTAAAAGAAGCCAGTTCAACATTGCCACCGGCAACCTCCGAGCGTGCAGCATCAAATCATTATACTTGGTATTTAAATGGTTCAAGCGGTGTGCAAACGGGTAGTGTACAAGGGGCTGCGGGCTCTACCTGTCCAAGCACCAGTGACTGTGGCCTACAAACTTACATTAATGATGTGAACAGCAGCGACTTTTGCGGTGGTACAAACTGGCGTGTGCCAACTTACACGGAATTATTAGGGTTATTAGATTATGCCAAGCAAGGTGAGTCTACGTTACTTAACAGTGACTTCTTCCCAAATCAACCAAGTGATACTCAGTTAAGCACTGGTAGCAGTTCATTTATGCCTTATTGGACTTCGCAAACCGCGGCAGACGGTACAAGTTTATCGCAAGCTTATATTATCGATATGAGTAGTGCTAATGATTTAGCGTATCCGAAAAGTAACACCGCCTTTGTGCGCTTAGTTAGAACGCCAGGAGAGTAATATGCGAAAGTTACCATTAATTACAGCACTTACTGTTATTGCTCTACAATCGGGTTATGCCGCTGCGCAAGTATGTTATAGAGCTGTCAATGAAACGACTCCTGATAGCCGCTTTGTTATTAACGAAGATGGCACAGTGAGCGACAGCGAAACAGGTCTAATGTGGCAACGTTGTACGTTTGGTCAAAGCTACAACGCTGAAACGGATACGTGTGAAGGTAATAGTCAGCAGCTTACTTGGGGCGAAGCTTTACGCGGGGCTGAAAATGCAACCTTTGCTGATTACAGCGATTGGCATGTGCCAAATGTTAAAGAGTTAGCCAGTATTTTAGAGCACAGTTGTGTGCAGCCTAGCATTAACGAAAACGCATTTTTATCGACTAAGCTGCAAAACTACTGGAGTAGCACTTCAGGGATCAGTCGCACTGATCTAGCTTGGGTGTATCAATTTGATAAAGGCATCAACAGTCTTCACGCAAAAACGTCCGATGTTTATTTGCGTTTAGTGCGCTACGAAAAGTAA
>Ga0209379_10002376_pt1 | contig 11497 bp, 7 predicted proteins | sample tdDd001_FD_187124 | JGI IMG/M metagenome (GOLD analysis project Ga0209379, IMG submission 187124) | Marine sediment microbial communities from the Atlantic coast under amendment with organic carbon and nitrate - tdDd00.1 (SPAdes)... | ecosystem: Environmental > Aquatic > Marine > Coastal >...
AAGGCGAGGAGCTGCAAGATTACACCTTGATCGCGATTGCCGATGTTAGCGAACACAAGTCGGAAGGCGCGGTGGTTTTAAACCAAGCTTTTGTGCCGCAGAGTTTGCACTTTGGCGTGTCGAGTTACCTTAAAGATTGTGTCGCGGACGTGTTTGCTCAAGTTCAATATCGCGCGCGCGCCATCTCCACCCGCTTGCAAGCGGAAGATGGCAGTAAGAGCTATCAAGCCTTAATGCGAGACTATTTATGGCTGCAAGCGCTGGGCGCTTGGATGCCAAAACTGCAGCAGTGGAATGAAGATCCAACGCTACTGACCAAACAGCTCTATTTGGAATGCCTGTCTATGGCGGGCCAGATGCAAGGGCTGGAGGGCAAGATGCCCAAGTCATTTGCCACTTGGGATCAGCACGATCTGTACGCCATTTTTTCCGCCGTATTCTCTGAGTTGTTGGTGCTGCTACGTGAGGTGCAAATCGACAATGTCACCAGCCTAATTTGGGACACCCAGCTGTTTGTCAGTCGTCGCTTGCTGCGTACTTTGGTTCAAGACCGCAGTCTGTATAACCAAGGGCGCTTTATTTTGGTGGCCACATCGCCGATCGGCGCTTCTCGATTGAGTGAGGAGTTCCCTAAAGCGACCAAGCTGGCGGGTAATAGCGATATCGCGGCTTTGGTGCGCAATGCCCTTTCCGGTGTCGCCTTACGTAACCTGCCTTACGCGCCGTCTGAGCTCAAATCAAAACACGATGCGGCTTACTTTGAAGTGGATACCAAGTCTGAGCTGTGGCAACGATTGGTAAAAAAAGACGAGCCGATCGCGCTGCACATTGATGAGCGTATTGAAGATGTGAACGTTGAATTTCACGTGATCAGGTAGGTGTGAAGTGAACGGATTATTTAACGAAGAGCCGACGGTAGAAATTCGTCGCAGTCCAACCCAAGCCAAGGCGGCGCCACAGGCGGCACCAGTGAGCGCGGTGGATCTCACCGGTACCGAGCGACTTATCGATAACTTGGCGGTTTACAGCTGCCCACTGCTCAATGGTGCTACCGAGCTGTTTGGGATCTTGGTGACCCTACCTCGTCAAGGTGCGCCTCGCGATATCGACCGTTTTCGCCAGCGTTTGCTTGATGCCATCTCGGCGTTTCGCCAGCGCGGGCTGTATTTGGAATACCACCCGAGCATCATCGACAAAAGCTGTTTTGTGCTTTGCGCGGCGTTTGACGAAGCGATCTTGTACACCAGTTGGGGTGAGCGGGCGCGCTGGGAAAATCATTCTTTATTGAGCTCGGTGTTCTCTCAGCGTAATGGCGGTGAAGCGTTTTTCACCCTGTTGGATAAAGCGAGTCAGCAGCCAAGCAAACTGGTCGATTTTTTGGAGCTGCAGTACGTGTTGTTGATGCTCGGTTTTAAAGGCCGTTATCGCCATGAAGACGAAAGCGCGCTACATGAGATCCAGTCTAAGGTCTATACCATCATTCGCCACTATCGCAATGAAAGTGTGTTGCCAGTGCCGAAAACCCCAGAGTTGATTGAAGGCAAACGCCCGTGGCGCATGCTGAGTATGCCAAAAACCTTAACGTTGGCGGCGTTGTGTTTGGCGGCCTCTTATGCGGCCTCTGAATATTGGTACTTCAATCGTAGCCAGCCGATTTTGCAGCAATTTAGCAGCATTGATATGTCGGGCGTGAACTTGAAAAAGGCCGATCAGGAGCTGGTGTACATCAGCACCGAAGCTGATATTGGTTTGGCGGCCTCAACCGCCCAGATAGAAGCCGACGTGCAAGCCACCCCAACGGCTCAGCAGTGGGAAGTGGTATTGGCGGTGCTTACTCGTTCGTCGGATGCGGTGCGTTTGGTCTCTGAACTGCAGCAAGCGGGTTATGAGTCATTTACTCGTGAGACCGAGCACGGGATTGAGCTTTATTTACGCGCAGGGGACAACCTCACCTTGATCCGAAAACTGAAAAACGAGCTCAACGTTCGTTTTGGTCTTAACGCTACGATTAGAAGAGCGCAGAAATAGCATGATGAAAAAAATAATCGCGATGTTATTCGCCGTATCGGTCATCGCCGCCGCATTGGCTTGCTGGTGGTATTGGCCCGAGCCAGAGCTAAGCTGGATTAAATACAGTGCAACGGCCGTCAGTACTCTTGTGCTAGTGGGGTTGTGCGTGTGGTGGTTTAAACAACGTCCGCAAAAAGCGCTGCCGAGCGAGCAGCACGATCAGCAGCTGTTACTCAAGCAAGACACGCGGGTGATCCAGCAGTTATTTAAGCTGGCGAGTAAGAAAATTCGTGGCCGCGGACGCAGCAAGCTCGATAGCTTGTACAGCTTGCCATGGTATTTGGTACTCGGCGGCGAGAAAGACGCTAAGAGCTACCTACTGCAGCAAAATGGCTTAGAGCCCGTGCTCGATAAGCACCTGGACGACAGCGATACCGAGCAATACCTTCGATTTTGGAGCAACGACCACGCGGTGATTGTTGAAGTGGGCCATCGTATCTTTGATAGCGAAGGGGTCGACGAGCGTTTATGGCAAGTGTTGGCGCAGCAGTTGCTTAAGTACCGACCTCGTCAGGGCTTAAATGGCATTGTTTCAGTGATTGGTTGCGACCGCTTACTCCAAGGGGATCGCAAAGAACGCCAGAAACTCAGCAGCATCTATCAAGAGGCGGCGCTGTCGATGGGCAGTGCGCTGCAATTAACCCTGCCAGTGTATAGCGTCTTTTCTAAAGCCGACACCATCGCCGATTTTGTCGAGTTTTTTGAAAGCTATTCAGGCTGCGATGTCGAGAATCCGTTTGGTATTACTTTCCCTTGTGACGCGCAGCGCCGTTTCGATAAACACAAATTTGAAGAGCAGAGCAAAACGCTGGTGAAGTCCATGGCCGCGCAGCAATTTGAACTGCTGCGTAACATCAGCAAAGAAAAGTCGGGCTCGGTGATCGCGTTGCCCTATCAACTGCGGATTTTCTTTGAGCGAGTCAATGAGCTGCTGACCGATATTGGCCGTGAAAATCGCGTCCGAGAAGCGGTGTGGATCCGAGGGGCATACTTGCTCTCGTGCGGGCAAAAAGGGAGTGAACACGACTTGCTCACCCAAGTGGTCGCCGACCGCGCGGAATTTAACTGCCAAAGTACCCGCGAGCAACTGCCTAGCCGTCGCAGCTATTTTTCGACTCGTCTGTTTAGCCATGTGATCTTACCGGAAAGTGGCATCACCGGCGTCAATCAGCTGCGTCACGCGGGTTATCTTGCTGCGCGCAGCATGATGATTTTGGCCGTTGTGGCCTCGCTCGCCTCGGTTGGCTTGGTATTAAAAGACAACTGGAATCAAGACGAGCAGTGGCGCGCCGATGCGATGACCCAACTGCGCTTATATGGCGCAGATATCAAACGCTTGGAAAACAACTACTCCTTGACCGATATGATTGCGGTGCTCAACGAGCTACGCGGCGTAGCGGCGGCGGGGATTGAGCCTAAAGCGTGGTATCAACTGGTCAGCGTTAAGCAAAGCGATACAGCCGAGCGTATCTATTCGACTTATCAAGAGCAGCTCAACGTTATCTTACTGCCTAAGCTTGAAGAACTGCTGAGCTCAGAGCTCTATGTTTACGTCAACTTGGGCAATCCGAGCAAAGTGTTCGAAATCTTGCGCTACTACCAAATGCTGTTTGATAGCCAGCAGCTTGATATTGACGAGATGCAAAGCTACTTGCTCGATAACCTAAAAGAGCAAGGCGATGTCTCCTCGGATGATATCAATACCCTCGCGCTATTGATTGAAGACTTGTTTAACAGCGACTATGCCAAGCGTTTAGAGCCGAATGCAGCCCTGATTTCTGTCGCAGCCAATAACTTAGAAGGCTTGTCGCCAGAGCGTTTGATTTATGCGCGCATTAAAGGCTTACCTAAGTATCGCAACCAAGTGGATGTGCGCCGCCAACTGGGGGATAAATTCGATACCAGCTTTGAGTTTTCAGAGGATTTTCACGGCTATTTGATCCCGGAGATTTTTACTAAGCAAGGTTATAGCAAGCTTGATCTGAGCGCGAAGTCAGAGCTGCTGCGTCGTCAGCTGAGTGAATTTAAGTCCATTCAAGGCGATATGTCAGGCGCGTCGATTACCGAATTGACGGATTTAAGTAAGCAGATCCAGCGCTTGTACTTTGCTGACTACATCTATTACTGGAAAGATTTAGTCAACAACATTCACATTAAACAGTTCAGCTCGTCAGTCGAGTTTGCTTATGCGTTAAAAGCCGCGCGTGAACCAGCCACCAGCCCAGTATTAGACGTACTTGGCGCAGTGGTGGTTAACACTACCTTGGCGGTGGAAGAGCAGCCAGATACCCGCAGTAATAAGCGAGTCGCTAGCCAACTGGGGTTAAAGAAAGTTGCCAAAGGCTTATCTAAGGCCGACAAAATTAACCGCGCCGTTGGTGGTAAACTGCTGCGCTTGCAACCTTCCTATGTGGTGAATGAAGCGTTTATTGGTTACGCCAATTACGTCAACGGCACAGGCAAAGCGGGTCAAGCAGTTCCGCTTGATGGACTTATCCAAGAATTTGATGCCCTCAACAGCTACTTCGATGTGGCGCTTTCAAGCTCGAACCCGGGTAAAGCGATGCACGGGTACGCGTTAGCGCATGCTGCGGGCAGCCAAGACGCCATTGTTTTGTTCCAACGGCAAGGCAGTAAAGCACCCAACCAAGTGGCAAAGTGGACCAAAAACTTGGCTCAGCAGGCATGGGGACAAGTGGTGGCAGGTAGCCTAGGTTACTTAAACCAGCAGTGGGATGAGCGGGTGTATCAGTTCTATGTCGCCGCCATTGAAGGGCGTTTCCCGTTTGCCAAGCATGGCCGCGGCGAGGTAGACCTGACCGATTTTGCCACTTTCTTCAAACCACAGGGCCGAGTTGAGCAGTTTATCGATGAAATGCTCAAGCCGTTTGTTTACTGGGATAACGGCACACTAAAACTCAACGAAGTCGATGGCTTAACCCTGCCCCTGAGCAGCCAAGCTCGTAACCAGTTACGTCAGGCGCGCAAACTGAGCCAGACCTTCTTTGGCCGGGCAGGCCAGGAGCTGGCGCTTAAGTTTGCGCTGCGCGCGAGCTCAATGAACACCTCAGTCACCGAGTTTCAGATCCGTGAAGCGGAGAGTGTGTTTGATTATCGCCACGGGCCACGAGTGTGGACCGAAGTTAACTGGCCGACCACGGGTGTGGAAGGGTACTTGACCACCAATTTCTATCAAGGTGAAAACCGCGTTGCGACCCGTTCTTATACTGGTCAATGGGCGTTATTCAGAGCGCTGTTTGACGGGGATTCAAGCAAAACGGCCACGCGCTTGGTAAGAAAACTCAATTATAAGCTTAACGACAACCGTATCGTGATCGATTACACCCTACGTGATTCAAACCAAACGCTGGATAAGTCACTGTTCACCAGTTTTGCGCTGCCAAAGCAGTTGTAGGCTGGAGACTTTGGGCTGGTATTCAATACCAGCGAAACGGAATAGGGCGGTAGTGGCAAACAAGGGCTTTGCGACTACCGGCATCGCTCGATACTTTATTTAGGAGAAGCGACATGCTCGACAATATTAATAATGCCACCTCTTTTGGCAAAACCCTCTACGACGAAGTAGGCAATGCAAACGATGGTGATGCCAGCACCAGCCTCAATGGTTTGGCGATTGCCGACAGTGCCTTTGACCTAGGGACAGGTATCTTAGATAGCACCCCGATTGGCAAAGCCATCGACATCCCGGTCGAGCTGGTGGAAGGGGGCTTTGGCAAAATCGAGAAGACCAAGGTGGTAGAGACGGTTAAGCAGAAGTTTCACGTTTATGTGAGTCAGAAAACGGCCAACAGTGTCTCGGCGTTTACCACTCCAACTGTGCTGGCGAAAGATCGCCGCGGCGCGTTGCAGGGCAAAAAAGGTCAAGATTGGCTAAGCGGCGCAGAAGCGATCTATAAGAAGCACCAAGGTGAGCGCTTCTACAAAATGCAGCGCAAACTGCAAGACAAAGCTCGCGGCCTGAAGAAAAACCCAATCAAAGTAGCGAAAGTGCCGCTGAGCATCGTACCGTTGGGCGAAATCGCTAAGTTTGCCATTAAAGGTGGTGAGTATGTGGTGGGCAAATTTGCCGGTGCGCGTCGAGACAGAAAGAAAGGTGAATATCTCGATACCACCGCTGGCAATGTCAATATGCTCAAAGCGAAATTAGGTGACCAAGAGTACAAGCGCAAAAAGGCCAAGTGGCAGTCGAAAGACATTGCCGATCTCGGACCAAAAATCCAGCGCAACTTGTACAAGCTCAAACAGTCGGTTGAGATCTTAAACTCGCGTAAAGAGCAGCTCAATATGTGTAGCGTGAGACACGCCAAAGACCCTAATAACGTGGCGCACTTGCGCGCGCTGGTGAAAAGCCGTGAAGACGCCGCGATGAGTCTGTATGAGGTGAAGCACTACGTTGAGAAAATCTCCGACATGTGTAAAGCGATGGAGGCGACCGCGTTTACCATCGATGCCTATATGAAAGGGCTCAAGCAGGTGACGGACTCTTCTGAAAGCGACATCATGAAGAGCTTTTAAGGTCGATTGATGACCCAGAATCATCACCTGCTCAAAGGCCACACCGTTGTGGAAAGCGCTCGGTGTGACTTCTTTCATTCGGTGGAAGAGGAGTGGCACCTAGAGCGGTTAACCAAACGCTACTCGTGTCAGCAGGCGATGACGCGTGAATGGCAAGCGCTGCAGGCGTGCGCTGGCGTGTACGTACAAAAGGGGCTGGAACTTGACCTAGCAAATGGCGTGATGCACTTGGCATATCAGCATCACGCCAAATCGCTCGACAGGTTTGAATTTCAAGACGCAGAAACTTTTGTTGAATTGCTACCCGCGCTGATCCGCGCTATCGACCATTGTCACCAATGCGGCTGGGCCCATGGGGATATTAAGCCAAGCAATATTCTGTACTTGCCCCAAATTGGTTCGATCAAACTGATCGATTTTGGTGCCAGCTATCCGCTGGGGACACCACGAGCACAATTAACCCATTGGCAAGCAAGCCAAGCGTTCGCCTCGCCAGAGCAATGGCAAGGGGAGGGCATCGTTTCTCAGGCGGATGATTGGTACGCCTTAAAACAGATGATCAATCAATTTGTTCGCTCTGCCATAGGGCACAAGCAAAGAAAAACGGCGATCTCGATTAGAGATTCGCTCGATGGTTGGCTACAAGGTGCTAAGGCGCCCAAGACCAACCCATAACAATAATTAGGAGGGCACTATGCCTGTTTCGATTGCTGATGTTGAAAACGTGGTAGATACCACCGGATGGAATGTCCAGGAAATAGAAACCTTATACGCGCGCGTTAACGTGGTGAACTATTTATCCTCGCTGGAAGTGCAGAAAAAAGCGGTGTTTGCATCAGATGCTATGGCTAACTTTTTGGTGGATACCACGCCACTTGATGACGCGACGGCGCTACTGAAAAAAGGCTGCACCATGGTGCTTGAGCACACCAAAGTAGGCCATAAGATCTCTCAAGTCGCTGAAGGCGTGAGAACAGCGATCACCAGCAGTCGACCTGCTGTGGCGCTAAAAAATGTCGCAGATAAAGCGGCGAAAGCGGTGGATGAGCTAAAACGCAAGATTGAAGCGTTACTGGAAAAATTTGTCAGCAAAATGATGAGTTTTTTCAAAAAAGCGTACTCAGATATCGCTTGGGTGACTTCATTTGTCACCGAAGTAACGGGTTGGTTGGTGGCATCGCTGAAAGCCGACATCACCAATGCGATCCCTGCTTGGGCGTATGTGCAAAGCGCGTCCGATCTGTATAAGGGGCTCAAAACCACTGTGCAAGGCGTGACCGATTACGTCTCATTGAAACTGTCTGGCCGTGGAGTTGACCTTAAAAGCGGTCACCCGGAAATCATTGCTCGCGATTTGCGCTCACACATGACCGCCAAAGCGTTATTGGGCGCGAAAGATGCGGGTGTCTCGGTGGGGAAAATCGCCTTAACTGCAACGGGTGATACGATTGGTATCGGCTCAATTTTGAGCTACGCGGCGACGGCGCTACAAAAAGTCTTTAAGCTTATCGACTTTATTATTCAGCGAGTTAACCTGCATAGAGTATTAAAAAAGGCGAAGAAAGAGCAAGCAAACTTACTCAACTGCTCCTCGATTGCCCTGGATGGTAACCGCTTTAACGATTGGTTCTGTGACTCGCTAGCCCTTAGCCCGGTACTGGGCGCGTTATTGATGCACTCGGGCGCGATTGCGCACCCCTACAGCTTCTTGTCACTGCTCGACAGACTAGGCCGAGTACGCACCGATGCTCAGGTTCAGTACACCAAAGGCGCTGAACATATCGAGAACATGAAAAAAGTTTCGGGCAAATACATTCGCGAATACAGCGGCGAGTACAACGTAACGTTCGCCAGCGATGTCGCCTGGCAAAACGAACTGCTAAAACAGCAACAAGAACTCGAAGGCGCCCACGTGATCACCACCGATGCCACCCGCCCAGAAGCCCATGCCCTCAAACGCCAAAACGCGTTCCGCCGCCAACGCCCGCAGCTTAAGCGTGCCAACGCATTTCGCCGTAAAGCAGTGGTTTAAAAAATAGGTTAAAGCCAAGTATGTGAGGGCATAGTTGGCTTTTAACGCACTTAAAGGCTTAGTAGAAGGAGCCCGAATGAATATCTTTAGTCAGTCTTTTAGGATCCCCACTTCAAGTTGGATGGAACATCTGTGTTATAACGATAGTCAATTTAAGCTGCGTACGTTACTGGATATCACCCTACCAGGTAGCCATGATGCAGCAACGTATACAATGAATGATTCGGTGACAGCCCGTTTTGCTGTCACGCAAACGAAGACACTCAAAGAGCAATTTGAGTTAGGTGTGCGTTATTTTGATATCCGTGTGCACCGCACAAAAGCGGCCAAAAAAGGTAAAGAGGAAGAATTGGTCTTTTTTCATAATTTTGTGAAAAGTGCGAAAGAGGACGTTTTCCCCAATATGATGGACTTTCTTGCTGCCATTGTTGCAAGCAATGAAGTGGTGATCTTCAAATTGCACTTTCAGTCTCCCAAGGATTTCACGCTGTTTCAAGACCTGTATTTGACACCAGAGCTGCGCGCGATGATAGCCTCACCAGACGACTTTAAAACACAGTCAATCGGAAAACTCATTTCCGACAATAAGCGGATTGTGTTAATGACCAATAAAGGTGGTGCAGACACCGACATTAATTGTGACTACAAGTCGAATTCATTTGGCGGCTGGGCGGAAACGCGTAGCCCAGAAAAATTGACAACGAAAATGAACCAAGTTCGTGCCACCCTAGATGAATCGGCGTCGAATAAGCTGCGAATTGTTCAAACCAATCAACCTGCACTAGTGGGAGCTGGCGGGAGTCGTTTTGCTTCGGTACTCGAGCAAGACCAAAAACCAGAAAGCCGCATGGTCGTGCATAAATTTCTCGACGAGAGCCGCACATTTCTTACCCAAGCTATCGCCAGTAAAAACCTTCTCCAAGCAGAAAAAGTACGCCAAGCCACCCGTGGCGTGATCAGCATGGATAATATAGGCTCTGACGGAAACAAAAACTCGATTGTAAACAAAATCATTGAACTCAATCTAGACGACCAAACCCTACTAATGAGTACCGAAGGACTCGAGTCCAGCGGCATCGAAATGAAAAGTTTCTCTTAACCCCTATGTTCACTGCCTGTCCCCCCAATCTAGGGACAGGCACCACACCCACTATCGTGCCTGTCCTTTCAATCTAAGGACAGGCACCGCAAGTAACCCACAAACTCATCAGTTACATAGATTTCTCGCCTGCCTCGAAGTTCTCACTATCGCTCATGCACTAAATCCATTGCTCACCTATGCTTAATCCAAACTCACTGATAAGCGTCAAGATGACTATTCCAAGAAGCCAACAGATCTGCCTAGACACGAGCCGCTATTACCACTGCACCAGCCGCTGCGTTCGGCGCGGCTTTTTATGTGGCTTTGATGACTACTCCCAAACCGATTACGAGCACCGCCGCTTGTGGCTAGAGCAGCGATTGCAACAAATTGCGACCGTGTATTGCATCAAGCTATGCACTTACACCATCATGCACAATCATTACCACGCTGTTTTATATGTTGATAAAGAACAAGCGCTTAGCCTTACAGACAGAGAAGTCATCGAACGCTGGAAGTGCTTATATCGTCTGCCAAGCTTAGTAAAAAGAGCCTATGAAAATGAAACACTGAGCGATGCGGAGTTACGTGTTGTTGCCCAAGAGGTAAATAGCTGGCGAGAGCGTTTGTACGCCATCGATTGGTTTATGAAAGAAGTGAATCAATTTATGGCGAGAAAAGCCAACCGCGAAGATGAAGTCACTGGCCATTTTTGGGACGGACGTTACGATAGCCAGATGTTAGCAGATGAAAATGGTGCGATTAGCGCGATGGTTTATGATGATTTAAATCCAGTGCGGTCAGGTATCGCCGACACGCCTGAAGAGTCGGAATTTACCTCACTTCGAGCGCGAATTAAGGCGAAGTACAACGGTCAAGAATTACCTTGTTTGCATCCGTTTATGGATGAGGTCTCCAATCAAAATCAAGAGTCTATCCCCATAAATTTTGCAGACTATCTAGAACTGGTTGATTGGACAGGGCGACAAATGCGCGCGGATAAACGCGGCTCAATAGATAGCGGCTTACCCCCAATTTTAACCCGCTTGAACATGACTGCTTCCGATTGGTTGCAAGTGACGACTCAACTAGAGCGGCCAAGAGCGACTATCATTGGCACCAAGCAAAATGTAAAAGCGATCAGCCTTCAACGAGGCCGAACCCGCGCAAGCGGCTATTCACTTCCTGATTAGCGGCTCGATATAGTGAAAATGAACGCACTTATCTTCGGATAAGTCTTCCGCATGCCTGAAAAACGCCTTGCATCAATAAGTGACCACTATCTTCGTCAACATCCGCTGAAATCCCCGTCAACTCACTCGTAATATCTGTTTATTTCTTAAAAATAGCGGTTGCTAATCGTCCAGTTAACTAAAAGGCCTGTCCAGAGAATCTAAGGACAGGCGCTTGAAGGGAGGGGAGTTGAAGTGCCTGTCCCTGGAGTGGGCTCTTGGAAGATGCAAGTAGACGACTGGTCTAATTTGGGTTATGGTGTGGGCTATGAATGAGAAAACGAACGATACACGTCAGCATATTTTGGATGTTGGTTACCAGTTAGTGGTGGCTAAGGGGTTTACCAGTGTTGGCTTGTCTGAATTATTGAAAACCGCCGATGTGCCGAAAGGTTCTTTTTATCACTACTTTAAGTCGAAAGAGCAGTTTGGTGAGGCGTTGATCCAAGATTATTTTCATCACTACCTCGAGCGGATCAACAGTTTGCTCGAGCATGGTGAAGGCAATGGCTATCAGCGAGTGACGGATTATTTTAGCCGTTGGCT
>Ga0209379_10002379_pt1 | contig 11488 bp, 10 predicted proteins | sample tdDd001_FD_187124 | JGI IMG/M metagenome (GOLD analysis project Ga0209379, IMG submission 187124) | Marine sediment microbial communities from the Atlantic coast under amendment with organic carbon and nitrate - tdDd00.1 (SPAdes)... | ecosystem: Environmental > Aquatic > Marine > Coastal >...
TATAGATACTTCCGGCGAACATGGTTTGGTGTAAATTGATATTAGGAGGTAGCGGCGCTGTGACCATCAGCTGATTCTCACGATATCCAAGCGGGGATATCTGCATAAACTCACTAACGGGAATCGTTTGATGCCAGGTCTCAATCAGCTCCTTCAGGAGTGACGCAATTTTCTGATCTCCCTCACCGGCAACGATCACGGCTACACCTGAAGATTAAAGGTCACCGGGCCATCATTGATCAAGCTGACCTGCATGTCGGCTGCAAACTCGCCCGTTTGAGTTGGCATGCCTTTGGCTCTGCAAAATGCCACAAACTCTTCATAGAGCACTTCAGCCTGATCCGGCGTACCCGCCCCGGAGAAACTGGGTCTTAAACCACGCCCGGTATCAGCGGCCAAGGTAAATTGCGAAACAACGAGTAGGGCTCCACCAGCCTGCTTCACATTCAAGTTCATCTTGCCATTGTCATCGCTAAACACACGATAACTCATGACTTTGTTCGCCAGCTTCTCCATCTTCAACGAGTCATCTTCACGCTCGACCCCAAGCAATACCAATAAGCCTTTATCTATGGCTCCTATGATTTTGCCATCGACATCTACTTTGGCTTGAGTAACACGTTGGATCAGGGCTATCACGTTGAATTATCTCCAATTTAGAAGGAACTAGAACCTAGAGCCTAGGCCCCAGGAACTTTTAGATTAACTTTTAGCTTACAAAGACTGAGACTGCTGCATTACCGGTATCGGCTTAATCAATTGCTCAGAGCCTTTTGGCAATGAATGACCGACCTGACGCAGGCCTTCATCGGTCCATAACATGAAGCGACGTATCTCTTCGAGTTCAATGGTATTCACAAAGGTCGCCGCCCCCTGCACCTGAATGATGGCGCCGTTTTCACGCAGGGTAAACTTTGCAAAGTTGAGCTTATGATTTAAGGTGCCAATCAAAATCAGCAGATCTTGACTACCCACCAATTTCGGATGAACGGCGTAGAAGCGGTTCATCATGATGCGATCGATACCATTGGGATTAATACTTGGTTGAAGCACAAACTGGTTATCATCAAACTGCAATGCAATACGGCTTGGTGAGGCCATGGTAGCGAGGTAGTTCTTTTTAATCAGCGCATCGAACAATGTCTTAGCCGCATCCTCGTTCGTCATGCCGCCTAATGTCACCCGCTCCGGTGCAAGGGTTGCACCAGCAGTCGTATCGCTCTTGTCGGTGGCCGCGCAGGCGCTAAGCATAGTCACAAGCCCTGCGATAATTAGTTTTTTCATTTATCTATTTCCCTCATATTATTAGCCATTTCCTGTACGGCATAGACGACTTCCAGAAACATCTTATCATTGGCCAGCGCATGATACCCGCCTTTGATCAGGGTATATTTCATCTCAGCGGGGCCAAACTCCTCTAAAAACTTCTCGACGATGACAGAGGGGCAAACCCAATCCATCTCACCTTGCAATATCACCGTATCCGCCTTTATTCCACACGCCATTTCACGCATCAGAGCATAGGCACCGAAGTATTGCTGGCTGGCGTAATGCAGCTCTATCTCAGCCAAACTCTTCGCCAAAGGGGTACCCGACTCCGGCAATTCCGCTCCCGGAAGAGCAAGCGCTAACTCCCATTTTAACCAGCCACGCACATATTCGAGGCGAGTGTCGACATCCGGGTCGAGAAAGCCCGAACGATAGCGCTTAAAAAGCATATCGATCTTTGAGCTAAAAGGGGCCAAAGCGGTAAACTCTAAATAGTCCTGTGGGAATAGGGTTGCGGCCCCCTGGTTGCCATAAAGCCAGTTAGCCCCCTCTTCATTGGGGATAAATAGCCCCCAAAGTACCTGTGACAGCACTCTTTGAGGATATAGACAACTGTAAATAAAGCCCAATGTCGCACCAAATGAGCCCCCGACGACACACCAGGCCGGAATCTTGAGCCACAGGCGCACGCGTTCTATATCGCCCAAAAGGTGCAGCAGGTCGTTATGCTTCAGTTCGCCATGTGGTTTCGAACGTCCGGCCCCTCTTTGATCCAGCAAAAAAATATGAAAGGTGTCTCTATCGAAAAGCCTGAGATCTTCTAAGGCGCAGCCTCCACCCGGGCCCCCATGCAGAAAGAGCAATGGGATCCCATCCGGGTTGCCATACTGCGCCAGATGAAGCACATGCCCGTCACCAACATCCAGCCAATCACGGCGAATAAATGCCGGCAAGTGGCTACTCATTACTGACGGGGTTCTTTTTTAGATTCGTCAACGGCAGTTGAGATTGAAAAGCTAATCTGCGGATCATTGGCCTCCACGTTTTTTTCTGACGCTTCATCTTTACTCGACTGTCTCTTATCGAGATATTCAGGCATTGCAGCGGTGATCTCGGCACCTAATAAGACGATGATCCAGGAGAGGTAGACCCACATAAACAGAATGGGGATCGTAGCCAGGGCGCCATAGATAGCCTCGTAGGTGGGGAACTTAGTCAGATAAATTGCGAAGCCTTTCTTACCAAACTCAAACAGCAAGGCAGCGACAATCGCGCCAAGCAGGGCATGAAAGAACTTAACCTTAATATTTGGCACCACCATGTAGATCAACAGGAAGGTGGCCACCGAGAAGAACATAGGTAATCGTTCGACCAACACAGGAACAACACCAGACAAGTCAGAACCGTTAAATACCTTTAACGACACGACATAAGAGGTGGCAACCAGGCTCGCCCCCATCAACACCGGCCCTAAGGTCAGCACCATCCAGTACATCGAAAATGACACCACCATGGAACGTTTCTCAGTCGTTCGCCAGATATTATTCAACGCCTTATCGATAGCTGAGATCAACATGATCGCCACTACCATCAGAGCCGCAATACCGACTGCCGTCCCCTTAGATGCATTGCCAACGAATTCGTTAATATACACTTGCACCGTGTCCCCCGCGGCAGGGAGAAAGTTGTTATAGATAAACCCTTCGATCTGCCCCCGAATTCCACTAAATACCGGAAATGCAGACAGCATTGACATAGTCACGGCGACCATAGGCACCAGAGAAAGCAGGGTGACATAGGCTAAGTGTCCGGCACGAATATTTATCTGATCTTCCGCCAGGCGCTGCTTTAGATGTATCATGAAGTGCCAAGTGCTCAGCACGAATGTATGAAGCTGTGTTCCATCAATCTTCTTTATCACTACTATCTCTTGATTTAGTTGGTGTTCAATGCGTATCTTCGTACAATAAAGCTTATAACCTAAGATTTACAAGTGTAAGGAATAAATAGATGTCACAACAAGGTTCGGCAGGCAATGTTATCGCCGCTATCGCAAGCTTTTTCTTCCCGGGCTTAGGCCAATTGGTGCAGGGCAGAATAATGGCCGCACTGCTTTTCTGTATCATAACTATAGTTGGGTATGCTATGTGGTGGCTGATTGTCCCCGCAATCATAGGCGGCATCGTCCACCTGTGGAGCATTATCGACGCTGCAAAGTTTAAAGCCGATTAATTATCACCATTTTTGAGCCCCGTGGACAAGGACCCCTACAGATGAAAAAGTATATCTCTATTGCGATTATCGCGACCAGCCTACTGCTGACAGGTTGTCAGAGCGCCTATTACGGCGCCATGGAAAAAGTGGGCTATCACAAGCGTGACATCATGGTCGACAGAGTCGAAGACGCTAAAGAGTCTCAGGAAGACGCACAGAAGCAGTTCAGCTCTGCACTGGAAGAGATGCAGGCACTGTTAAACCACGATGGTGGTGACTTAGAAAGCGCTTACAATAAGGCTAAAGATGAGTATGAATCAGCTCAAGATGCCGCCGATGACGTCACTAAGCGAATCGACAAGGTCGAAGATGTCGCCGAGGCACTATTTGACGAGTGGCAGGCAGAGATCGGTGAGATAAGTAAGGCGAGCCTACGTCGTAACAGTGAAACTAAGCTCAGAGACACACAACGCTCATACAATCAACTGGTAAGAAGCATGCGCCGCGCCGAGAGTAAGATGCCACCTGTATTGACGGCCATGAAAGACAACATGCTCTACCTCAAGCATAACTTAAATGCCCAAGCCATAGGTGCCATCAAGGGAGAGTTCACCAGTCTGCAGACCGACATTTCGGGTCTGATCAAGGAGATGAACAAGTCTATCAATGAGTCGAACAAGTTTATCGCCTCACTGGAAGGCAATTAACAGGACTGGACGCGCTACGCGCTGGAAAATCTAAGACGACGCTTTGCTATTTGACGGACTGCGCCCTGCTAAAGCCAAGATGACACCAACGAGTTGGCTAATCGAAAAAGCAGGCTTTAGCCGAAGGCGTCTCATCGCTGACACAGTCAGCGTCCTCTAGCCTGCGAAGCGGGCGTCCTGTAGCAGACCTAGTCAGCGTCCTCCAGCCTGCGAAGCGGGCGTCCTATTGCCGAATCAAACTGTCACTTGCTCCTCTTACAGCTTTCGATAATCATTGAGCTTTCTATATAGGGTCGTCTTCCCTATTTTAAGTTTTTCCATGGCAAGGGTCTTATCTTCGCCGCATGCCTTTAAGTACCGAGAGAATATATTCCTTCTCCATCTCTTCCAGTGACAGTGTTGGGGCACTAAGCTGGGATAACAATGCCGGATTTTGGAGCATGGTCTTAGGAAAATCATCAACTGTGATCTTCGACCACTTTCCCGCTAATAAGTCATATATTTTTTAGATCTTCTGCACAAAGTATCTATCAGTAAAGAACTTATCCTGACAATAATCCTCACACTGATACAAGTCGTTACTAAATCAGAAGAATATGAGCTTTGTTGAATCTTTAACCTTAATGTTGGCACTCGCCTACAGTGCAAGCCTGCTTTATTGGAGCGGTAAAAAGTCGGGGGCGCTTGCCACCATTCTCATTACAATAGGAGCTGGTATAAGCTCACTATACTGGCCACTAATCGCGGCGCTTGCCATCGCAGCCATCTCACTGACAGTGTTCACCAGATTACGACCGGAGGCCGCCAAGGGGGAACTCAGGGCCAACTCGATGCGTGATGGCATTCAACACCTGCTCGCCCTGTCGATGCTGCTGGTCGGCGCTCAGTTTGCCGCTAACACCGCCATGCTCAAGGCCGGAATAACCCCTTGGCTGGCCCGTCCCGATGTCGGCGATGCGTTTCTTCCTATCGCGGGGGGAATTGAGCTCAAGGCGATTATGACGCTGGGCTTATGGGATCAAACCCACCCGGCCGCCGCAGTCATGCTTGCCGTCGTACTGTTAACCGGCTTGCTCTGTAAGCGCGCCTTCTGTGGCTGGGCATGCCCCCTCGGCCTTGCCGGAGAATACCTTTATAAGCTAAGAAAGCGTTTCATCAAACAGGAGTTCATGCCACCAGCCTGGTTAGACTGGCCGCTAAGAATGCTGAAATACCTGCTGTTAGCTGCGCTACTGTATATAATCATAAGTATGCCTACAGCCTCAATTCCGCAATACTTAGAGGGCAACTATCATAAGATAGCCGATCTCAAGATGGCACTGTTCTTTGTGACTCCGGGGCTCATTACATTAGCCTGCTTCGCATTCATCCTGGCCTTAGCGGCGTGGCGCCGTCAGGGGTTCTGTCGCTACATATGCCCCTATGGTGCGCTACTTGGCATCATAAGCTTCCTGAGCCCATTTAAGATCCGCAGAAGTACTCAGCACTGCCTGATAGAGACCAAAGGGATGAACTGTGATAAATGCACCCGCGCCTGCCCGGCTAACATCTCGGTTCACACCCAAAAGAACATTCGCTCGGATGAATGCCAAGCCTGTATGCGCTGCGTATCGGCTTGCCCTAAGAAGGAAGCCTTGCACTTCAGCACCCGAAATGGGGTTAAGCTATCCGCAAGGGGGTTAAGCATAATGCTGTTACTCGTTATGTTCCTCATTCCATTAGGTGCCTATGTCGGCGGTTTCTGGCACAGCCAAACCCTAGATCAAGATCGTATCTATCTGATACAACATTTGAAGTCGATTGGGCATTAAAAATCAGCTTATAGGTCCTAGAACCTAGACTCTAGGACCCTCGCACCTTATGTGCAGATACTTATATGGACATAAGGTCGTTCTTTCACATTCATGTGATCACGACATTTGTGCATCCATGCACTACACCTGCTGCAAGCAATGAACATCAATGAATCATGCTATTGGATAAATGGCAAAGTACCCATTCAGCCCAATAAAACCAACCTACAAAGTTACTTAAAACTTGTTAACCGACAAGTACCCCAATCAGCAGATAACAAAAAGCCCTGAACATTTTCATGTTCAGGGCTTTTTAAGGTTTAACGCTTACAGCTTAAAACTCGCAGCTACTATCTCGTAACTGCTATCTCAAAACTAGCGCTTAAGCGTCTTTAGCCGCACGGTTATGACGCTTACGTTCGTTTTCTGTCAAGAAACGCTTACGAACACGAATGTTCAGCGGCGTTACTTCTACCAGCTCGTCATCATCGATGAACTCAAGCGCTTGCTCAAGTGTCATTTCGATATGCGGAGTCAGTACCTGTGCTTCATCGGTACCCGATGCGCGCATGTTGGTAAGCTGCTTACCTTTCAGACAGTTAACTGTAAGGTCGTTAGAGCGGGCATGTAGACCAACAACTTGACCTTCATAAACTTCTGCAGCGTGAGTGATAAATAGACGACCACGTTCCTGAAGGTTAAACAATGCAAATGTCAGTGCTTTACCAGTACCGTTAGAGATCAATACACCACGTGCACGTTGACCGATATCACCGCCTTTCAATGGACCGTAGTGGTCGAATGAATGGTAGATAAGACCAGTACCAGAAGTCGCTGTCATGAACTCAGTTTGGAAACCAATCAAGCCACGGCTAGGGATAACGAAATCGATACGAACACGACCCTTACCATCTAGCTGCATGTCTCTCATGTCACCTTTACGTGTACCAAGCTTCTCGATAACTGTACCTTGATGTTCTTCTTCAACATCAACGGTCAGTGTTTCGTACGGCTCACACATCACACCATCGATCTCTTTTTCGATAACTTCTGGACGAGAAACGGCTAACTCATAACCTTCACGACGCATATTTTCGATAAGGATAGATAGGTGAAGTTCACCACGGCCTGATACGCGGAAACGATCCGGGCTATCAGTTTCTTCAACACGAAGTGCTACGTTGTGAACTAGCTCCTGCTCTAGACGCTCAAGGATGTTACGTGAAGTCACGTACTTACCTTCTTTACCAGCGAATGGAGAGGTGTTGACCTGGAAGGTCATAGTTAGTGTTGGCTCATCAACAGACAGTGCAGGCAATGCTTCTACCGTAGTAGGTGCACAGATAGTGTCTGAAATTTGTAACTGACCAAGACCTGTGATAGCTACGATGTCACCAGCATTTGCTTCAGCAACTTCGTGACGCTCCAGACCCATGTAACCTAATACCTGGCCCATCTTACCATTACGTGTCTTACCATCAGCACCAACAATAGTGACCTGCTGGTTAGTTTTAACACTACCACGCTTGATACGACCGATACCGATAACACCCACGTATGAGTTGTAGTCGATTTGAGAGATCTGCATCTGGAAGTCACCTTCAGCATCAGCATCAGGAGATGAAACTTTCTCAACGATAGTTTCAAACAGAGGAGTCATGTCACCCTCTGTTACTTCTGGATCAAGAGATGCGAAACCGTTTAGTGCAGAAGCATAAACGATTGGGAAGTCTAGCTGCTCATCGGTAGCACCTAAGTTGTCGAATAGGTCGAAAACTTGATCGATAACCCAATCAGGACGAGCGCCTGGACGGTCAATCTTGTTGATAACAACAATAGGCTTAAGGCCTTGAGCAAATGCTTTCTTGGTTACGAAGCGAGTTTGCGGCATAGGACCGTCAACCGCATCAACAAGAAGCAGTACTGAATCAACCATAGAAAGAACACGCTCAACTTCACCACCGAAATCGGCGTGACCGGGTGTGTCTACGATGTTGATGCGGTAATCATTCCACTTGATGGCCGTATTCTTTGCCAGAATCGTGATTCCACGCTCCTTTTCAAGATCGTTCGAATCCATCACCCGCTCAGTGGCTTCTCCTCGAGTTTCAAGGGTTCCAGACTGCGCCAGCATCTTGTCTACCAGGGTAGTTTTACCATGGTCAACGTGTGCAATAATGGCGATGTTACGTAAATTCTCTAACACAGATAAACCTCTTACCATCAAAATATAGGGGGTATTTGTAACAGCTTTAATAATAGCTGTTGCAATAAAAAACGTGCCATTCTACTCTAGCCGAGGGCTCTCGCACAGGATTATTTTTTAGTCAGCTATGAATAATTCGTTTTAGACACATCCGCACCACCTTGGTGAGCGCACCAACATCGAACATTGGTCGCACCAATTTAGTGCAAACGTCTATCTTTGTTCGTTGGCTACCAGCTCAGCTCCCATATAAATCATAGACTTAAATAATTGGCATAACTCTCGCTTTATATAAAGCATAGAAGCTAAAATCATATTTGAGCACTAAAGAATTTAAATATAATAAGGGAAACCCCTTTACCCTACTCGGAGACTTAGAATGTCAGCTGAATCAGTTTTACAACAACTCGAAGAATTAGAAGTTAAGTTTGTTGATCTACGCTTTACCGATACGATAGGTAAAGAGCAGCATGTAACTATCCCTTCACATCAAGTCGATGCCGATTTCTTTGAAGACGGCAAGATGTTTGACGGTTCTTCAATCTCAGGTTGGAAAGGCATTAATGAATCAGACATGGTATTGATGCCTGATGCAGCAAGTTTCGTACTTGACCCTTTCACCGCAGAAACCACTGCCAACATCCGTTGTGACATTCTTAACCCTGGCACATTAACGGGTTACAACCGTGACCCGCGCTCGATTGCTAAGAAAGCAGAAGAGTACCTTCGTTCTACCGGTATCGCTGACACAGTATTGATCGGTCCAGAACCAGAGTTCTTCCTGTTCGACGACGTTAAATACGGTTCGGACATGTCTGGTTGTTTCTACAAAGTCGATGCAGAAGAAGCTTCCTGGAACTCTGGCACTCATTACGATGAAGGCAACACGGGTCATCGTCCTGGCGTCAAAGGTGGTTACTTCCCTGTTGCACCTGTCGATTCATCACAAGACCTTCGTTCTGCAATGTGTCTCGTTCTGGAAGAGATGGGTCAAGTGGTTGAAGCGCATCACCACGAAGTGGCAACTGCCGGTCAAAACGAAATTGCGACTCGCTTTAATACACTTACGCTAAAGGCCGATGAAGTTCAGGTACTTAAGTATGTGATTCATAACGTGGCCCACGCTTACGGTAAAACAGCAACCTTTATGCCTAAGCCGATCGTTGGTGACAACGGTAGCGGTATGCACGTTCACCAGTCTCTTGCTAAAGACGGCGTTAACCTATTTGCCGGTGACAAGTACGGCGGGTTGAGCGAAATGGCCCTGTTCTACATTGGCGGTATCATTAAGCACGCCCGTGCCATCAACGCTTTTGCTAACCCATCAACGAACTCGTACAAGCGTCTGATTCCACATTTTGAAGCACCGGTAATGCTTGCGTATTCTGCAGCTAACCGCTCAGCTTCTATCCGAATTCCTGTAGTACCAAGCCCTAAAGGCCGTCGTATCGAATTAAGATTCGGTGACCCTATGGCTAACCCATACCTGGCGTTCTCTGCAATGTTAATGGCTGGCCTTGACGGTATCCAAAACAAGATCCACCCGGGTGAGGCGATGGATAAAGATCTTTATGACCTGCCAGCTGAAGAAGCTGCAGAGATCCCAACAGTGGCAACGTCACTGGAAAATGCACTCGAGTGTCTGGATACTGACCGTGAGTTCCTGACCCGTGGCGACGTATTCTGTAATGACTTCATCGATTCTTATATTGCACTTAAGTCTGCCGATGTTGAGCGTGTTAACCAAACGACTCACCCTGTTGAATTTGAGCTTTATTACAGCTTGTAATATGTAGCAGGTTCAAAAGCAACATAGTTAAAGCCCTGGACATTTCTGGGGCTTTTTTTCACCATTCACCATATTATCTTTTCGCCTCAGGGCCATTTAAGCATCAGCATTCTTAGTAACCGGTGCAGGTGTCGGCATAACCTGAACTTGGGTTACATATCTAAACCGTTAAAATCCGATGGTATTAAGCAAGTCTTGATAAGTGTATTCACTCATCACGCTACTGAATGCCAGATGCCAAACGAGCCCGTCTGTATCACTCCTACAACACATGAAACCCTTGCTAACCTCAACATCCAATCATGCTTGCAGCGTAAATTAGCCATCGCTAAACAATTGATTTTAAAAGATATGAAGGTGAATAAAAAATAGACAAAACGAAAAATGTCAATTAGGATTAAATGTGACGCACATCACACTTAATTGGTAAAAAGGAATCTGCATGAACAATAAAATCAAAGCAACCTTAATCTCATTAACTCTACTATTTACCTCTACTAGCTATGCTGCCATGTCAGAAATTGCGGTCTGTAATGACTGCTCTACCCAAGAGATAAATACACTGATCAACAAACAAGCATCGGAAAATATTTATGTTGTCGACTTCGTAAATCGCACCGCGCAGAAGTTTACTTCAGATAGTGATACTAACTCTCAGCCAATTGCGGTAGCGATGTCAGTAAGTGAACTCAATACTATCAACAACAGGTATGAATACCGCAAAACACACTTAAGAGCGGTGAAACCATAGCGCTTATTGCCCTCCAGATGCTAGGTAAGGCCTTCAATAGTTCGAAGGCCTTACCTGTTAACTATGCCCCGTTAACTTCCTTTTCAATTTCACCTCCTATGAGAAACTGCTAAAACCGACATAGTCGCTAATATTAAACTCCAGTGATTAACTGACTACACTACGACTACGTTCAGCAGAGAAGACACTAGAGGTATCAACAAGCTTATAATTCATTATATTCAAAAAACACTAGACGACCGGTCTATTCTTTATTATTCTGGTCATATGAAAACAGACACTCAATTGACACGCCAGCATATTATCGACTCTGGTTACACACTCATTTCCAGCAAGGGCTTCTCTAATGTTGGCCTGTCGCAGATCTTAAAATTTGCCGATGTACCAAAAGGCTCTTTTTACCATTACTTCAAGTCAAAGGAGCAGTTCGGCGAAGAGATCATTAATAGCTACTTTAAGACTTACCTCAGCGCGATCGATGAACTTTTCGACCCAAAGCAAGGCTCTGGCCTGGAGCGACTGATGGAATATTGGTTACGCTGGCAAGCGACTCAGGGCGATACTTGTGTCGATCAAAAATGCCTCGTAGTGAAATTAAGTGCCGAAGTTGCCGATCTGTCTGAGCCTATGCGATTAGCATTAAAAACTGGTTCTGCTGGTGTTATCAGCCGTATCGCGAACTGTATTGAGGCAGGTATTGCAGACGGTTCAATTCCTGATATGCATGGGTTTAATACCGCTGAAATGCTTTACCAGATG
>Ga0209379_10002380_pt1 | contig 11486 bp, 5 predicted proteins | sample tdDd001_FD_187124 | JGI IMG/M metagenome (GOLD analysis project Ga0209379, IMG submission 187124) | Marine sediment microbial communities from the Atlantic coast under amendment with organic carbon and nitrate - tdDd00.1 (SPAdes)... | ecosystem: Environmental > Aquatic > Marine > Coastal >...
AGGCTGCCGCCGATTATTATGGTTACGAGTCGTTGCTGGCGGTGGCAGGCTCGCAGGCTGCTATTATGGTGCTGCCTGCTGCTATTGCTGAACGGCGAGGTTGTCTCGGTGTAGTAGCCTTACCAAGGGTAGGCTACAAGGAGCACCTGCATGCCTGGCAAAGCCACCTTGGGGCTAACGGGGTGAAGTGGCAAATTGAATTTTATGATGATGCCCCGAATTCATCACTGCTGTCCCGAGCAGATGTTGTGGTATTTATCAATCCGAATAATCCGACTGGTTACAGGGTGACGAAGGAGACGCTGTTGCAATGGCAAACCCAGCTAAAGCAACGGCAAGGGATATTGATTGTCGATGAGGCATTTATGGATTGCACACCTACGCAATCGCTATTGAACGATCCTCTTGATGACAATGTTTTCGTTCTGCGCTCAGTCGGTAAGTTTTTCGGACTTGCAGGCGCACGGGTCGGCTTCCTTTTTGGTGAGCAGGGTTTACTTGACTCGATCGCAAATAAGCTGGGGCCGTGGACGATTCCTGGTCCTAGTCGATGGGTCATACGTGAGGCGTTGCTCAATAGGCATTGGCAGCAAAAGATGCGCCAACAACTAGCTGAGGACTCATCACGGTTACGAATGATGTTAGCGCATTACTTTGGTGTCAAAGTCAGCGGTACCGAGTTGTTTCAGACGGTTGCTTTGCCCGATTCACCCTTGATTCACCATCAACTATGTCAGCATGCAATTTTGCCCCGTTTGTGTGATGAGCGGGACGCATTGCGATTTGGTTTGCCGAAGCATGAATCCGAGTGGCAACGGCTTGAATCGGCGTTATCAGCCATCACACAAGGACCAAGGGCACAAATCAAATGATGCCACTGAAAGGACTCTCAGGTGAGGCAATATAATGAAAGCCAATGGTAGGCTCGGTGGTGGCTGTGGAGTGGATTAACTTTGTTATCTTTAATGCGGTAGCACCCATTCCCGAGTTGCACAAAGTCAGCGATGCCGGCGCTGGGAAAAATCTGATGCAATTAACACCGACACGGGATGCCGAGTTAATTGCGTGCGGGCGTGCCAACAGCACGTTGGGCGGGATGTTAACAGCGTCACCTATAGCTGGTTCGCAGTCTGTCAGTCCGGCAATTTTGGTACATGGAGTGCTTAAAGCGTTACAGAATCAAGGGCTAAAAGTTCGTCTTCATTGCTACCAGTTAGGGCTTGAACAACAGCCTGATTTCAGCGGCAACAGTCTTGATGACATCGTTTGTCATCACTGTCCGCTTGGCGAAGAAGCCCGCTTGATTAAACAGCGGCTATTGCCGGAGTTAGCGCGCCAGTTACATGCCGGAGAAGGACATGTTATCGCTGAGTGCGGCGTTGGAGGGACAACATTTGCCACCTTGTGGCTGAGGCATTGGCTGGAATGGAATATCTCTTTGGCCGGAAGTACAAAAGATCCGGATAAGCTGGCGATTAAAGAACAGGTTCTTGCGCTTCTGGCGGGAAAGTTTGCCCACTTTCCTTGCAAGGTACTCCCGTTCTTACAACACCAGCAAGCTTCTGATCCTGTTCAGCGAGCGCTTTGTGCTTTGTTGATGACACGATGCAGTGACAACACGGTACTTGAACTAAAGCTTGCAGGCGGAATGATGTTTGTTGCGCCTTTGCTGGTGCTTGGAGCTGATGCCGTACGACACCAGTTGAAAATTGCGACAACACGATGGGTGTTAGAGGGCAAAGATGCTCAAGCTGTTTTGTCGAGACTACCTTCAGCTTACGAGGTGGTGCCATCGACTACTGACTTTAATCGTTCCGTGTATCGGGCGTTGCATCTATATGAGCAGGGCTATGTCGTTGAAGGATGTGGGTTAGGAGGATGCTTGGTGTTGGCTGAACAATGGGGGTTATCTCAACAGCAGATCATCGATAGTTTGGATGCTGCTGTGAAGCCGTGGTTGGAATAAGTAACACACCTCTTCTTGCTTAAAAAGCATAGAAAGAGTTTGAGATTTTAGGTGGAAATAAGAATGGAAAACACATTAGTTCAATGTCCGGCATTAGTGGTTACAGCCCCTTCTTCAGGCAGTGGGAAAACCACGGTAGTCGCAGCATTGGCTCGTCACTTTCACTTACAGGGCAAGAGGGTTCGGGTGTTTAAGACCGGGCCGGATTTTATTGATCCGCGTTTTTTGGAGTTTGCATCTCAACAACCTGTCTATCAGCTCGACTTTTGGATGTGTGGTGAACAACATTGCAAAGCTTTAATTGCCCAGGCGGCGAAAGAGGCGGATCTGATCCTTATTGAGGGTGTCATGGGCATGTTCGATGGTCACTGTTCAAGTGCCGAAATAGCCGCTCGACTTGGAATTCCGGTTCTGGCCGTCATTGATGCGGGAGCGATGGCACAGACGTTTGGTGCTCTGGCATATGGTTTGGCGAACTATCGAGATGACGTTGAGATGTTTGGCGTGGTCGCCAATCGTGTTGGCTCGCTTCATCATGCCCAAATGTTACAAGAAAGCTTGCCTGAGAATTTGGCTTTTTGCGGCTGGTTGCCAAAAGATACCGATATCACTTTACCAGAACGTCATTTAGGGCTGGTGCAAGCTGATGAGCTGGATGATTTGGATCACCGGTTAGACAGAGCGGCAGATCTGATTGGAGAGTTTGGTACGGTCTCGCTCCCCCCTCCAGTGGCATTCGAGAATGTGTATGAAGATGCCATTTCGCCTTTATTAGCGGGTAAAACAATAGCAATCGCACGTGATAGGGCATTTAGCTTTATTTATCGTGCCAACATTGATCTCTTGAAATCACTAGGTGCAAAAGTGCACTTTTTTTCACCAGTGCTAGGAGATGGTCTGCCAGATTGTGATGCGCTTTACCTACCGGGTGGCTACCCTGAGTTATCAACTGATGCGTTGGTAGAAAATCAGATACTTATAGATCAAATACAGCAGCATGTCGAACAAGGAAAACCCTGCTTAGCTGAGTGCGGTGGGATGTTGTATCTAAACCGTTCCTTGACGACATTAGACGGTATTACGACAACCTTAAGTAACGTACTTGAAGCCGATTCTGTGATGCAGCCAAAACTGGCTGCACTAGGTATGGTTGAAGCGGATTTCAATTTGAACCTCAGTCAAGAGATCACAAACGATGAAGGGATTATTCTTGATGAAGATAGTGTTGTTAAGAACAAAAGCGGCATATTACGCGGACATACGTTCCATTATTCAACGACTCAATCGCAAGAGCAGATTTTGACTCAGCCTATGACGCAACGTGGCCGTAAAACTGATCCGGTATGGGTGAAAAACAATCTGATAGCCTCGTATATCCATTGGTATTTTCCGTCAAACCCTACACTGGTTGTAAAAATCTTCCTAGGTGAAGCGACAGGGTAATGAAGCTTATTTTACTCCGTCATGGTCAGACACAATGGAATTTGGCCCGTAAACTTCAAGGTTGGCGAGATAGTCCGCTAACGCCTCAGGCCAAACGTCAGCTCTCGGCTTTGCCAAAAAAGAAGCTTCAGAACACGGTGATATACAGTAGTGATCTGGGACGGGCACAGTCAACTGCCCGCATTGTGGCCAATATCTCCGGAACTCATATCGTGACAGATCCCCGGCTGCGAGAACGTTGTTTCGGAATATTAGAAGGTAAAACTGTGATAAACAGTGCGGATGGTGGGGAATATTGGCGGGCCTATCATCAGCGTTATCGAATCCCTTTGACAGACGTACCGGGAGTTGAATCAGAACTACAGTTCGAAATGCGGCTCAAGAGCTGGCTATATGAGGTTGGGAATAAACACCAAGGCGATACTGTGCTTGTGGTAAGCCATGGTGAATGGTTGCGGGCACTAATAAATATCATGGCTGGACAACCATCCTGGCATCAAGGAAAGGGGATTTTAAACAATGGTGAGCCTGTAGATGTGATGAAATTTACCGTGCAAGTGTCTAGTCAGGATTTTTCATATGCAATTCAGCAAATAAAAAGGGGCTTGTAGGTTTAGAAAGGTATGTGACATGTCGTAATTCCCCCCGAGTAGTTACTCTCTAAAAGACTTATTCTATTTAGATAAAGTGCAATCGAAATCAAATTGCGTGCAGGCTAAAAGGTTTGATCATTTTATGAGTGATACTAATTTAACTAACAGTTGGTGGAAGAGGCTAGCAATTAAGTCAAAAGCGGTATGGCTGACTCTGTCAGGTGTTATAACGGCCTTAAGTGTCCCGGCATGGCAGTATTATGTTGTTGAGCAAGCTAACGTAAGTATTGAGATTGTAAAAATAGAGCGTAAGCAAAGGGACGGAGTTCAGTTCAGCCTTGACTCGGAGGAGCTGAAGTTGCTTGAGCCTTATATACCGGCGTTGTTTCTTTATGAAGCCAGTGATCTGGGAGGGCGTGGAGACAAACGTATCTCTCCCAGCTTTGAGCTGTCAATTTTAGAAAAGGCGTTTAAAAAAGCGACTCGTGAGCTTAAATTAATTTCAGTCAAGCAATTGCAGCTTGATAAATACATCTCAGAGTTAAGTCAGTTTATCGATCCGACAAACAAAATTAAAAAGCTCACTGAGTTTAGAGTCAGTGATTTTCGGCTGTGGAGCCTGGGCAGTTACATTGATGATATAGAGGCCAAATACTATGAAGATCAAGTTTTGGCATTAACACGAAATTATTCACAGCTTACATTTGATGAGCTCCATCAACCAAAGATTAACACAACGGCTCTGCGTTACCTGCTTCTCGACGTAAGAGAAGATTTGTCAGATGCTATCTCGGCGAGTGAGAAACAACAAAATAGATTAAGAAATAATATTCGAAGTATTGAGCGACAACTTTCTGCACTTCGACAACAGTTTGAACAGCAATATAGTTATTTTGTAGTAGAGGTAATTGCATCGAATAGGGGACGCTCTGATACAACCTTATACTCAATGGGACTATTGAGAATTGTTTTTAGTGACAATAATTATGTTGATATTAATTTGACGCTAAATGAATCCTATCAGCATGCAGATCTGCCAGCTTCTGGGACAGAAACTTACTATTATCGCTCTGAGAGCCTAATGGATTTAACCGCTCAGGAGAGGAAATTAGTGAATAGCTATTGGGGCAGCCGTGGGGAAGTTCAGATCTATCTTTTAGATACTCAACAGCAGGTCTACAGCTCGAAGCCTGCGCCCTTTGTCGGTAACATAAAGCAAAAGGCAATGTTGGATTTGCTGAAAGATACAGCACATGGATCAATGGTTAGCGTATCAGGGTATTAACCGCTCATATAAATTATAACCATGGTAAATGTATTGGTATTCTTAAATTGTTGATATTAATGAAAATAAATTGGCGTCAAAAATTAATTTTTGCTGACATTTAATTGGCGGTGCTGAACTCTATAACAGATTGATAAAAATCAATATTTTTGCACTCGAGCATGCTAAATTCGAACGCTTTTTGAAATAGAAACAAAGCTTAATAGGCTAGTTCATGCTGTTTAATATCAATAACATATCTGTGCGAAAACAGGTTTTGCTACCTGTATTACTGATCTGCTTGATCATGTTAGTTGCTTTTGCTGTAGTGACCAAGGAGTCACGTCAACAACGCGCATTAAGTAGTGAGGTGACGTTTAGTGCCTTGTCTGCAAAGAGTATCGCTCTGGACGTATTGAAAAACACCTACCAGGTGCGAGTTAGTGCTATTTATAGCCTCTATGATCAATCTGTTCTCGCTAACTTGGATAGTGCTGTTCAAACCGGATTCAAGGAAAATAACCGTTTACTCGATCAGTTAAGTCAGAATGATTATCTCGCCAATTCTACTCGTGTTATTAGAGATAAAATGAAGCGTTATCAGGTTTTCCTCGAACAAGATTTGAAACCTTTTGTTAATCGAAAAAATGCTGGGAATGTGACTACCGAAGATGAGGAAAGACTAGCTTCTCGTTTTCGTGCAGTTGGTAGTGAATTGATTGGAGCCATCGATCAGCTGTCAATAGCCATCGAAGGGGATGTAAAGATTGAACTGGAACTTGTTGAGTCAGATTATCGCCAGATGATGCAAGGTGTAATGGTTATTATGGCCGTTATTGTGGGCGTGGGTTTGATGATAGCGTGGTACTTATCAGGACTTATCGTTAATCCGATAATGTCTGTGCGTGATGCATTAAAGCGTGTAGCCCATGGCGATTTATCGGTACGGATAAATGAAGAGGGTGATAACGAGATCAGCCAGTTGAGCGGAGACCTTAACCTGACTCTTATGAAATTGAACGAAACAATCGGCTCACTTAACCGCATTAGCGAGGAGGTGGCTTCTGCATCCACCGAGTTAGCTGAAGTAATGGTATCTGCGCAAGATAACGCTCAGAGTGAATTGAGTGAAATTGAACAAGTTGCCTCGGCGGTCAATGAACTGTCGAGTACGGCAGAAAATGTAAGCGATAACGCATCGGAAGCCGATAATTGTGCTAAGCAAAGTCACAAAATGGTCAAAGAAGGTCTGAGTGTGTTTGCGCAAAGCGAAGAAGCAAACCGTGAAACCTCGGTCAAAATGGCTGAGGCGGCTCAGGTTGTGACCCATTTGCGTGAGAAATCCGAAGAAGTCAGTAAAGTTATTGAAGTTATCCAGTCAATCTCAGAGCAAACAAACTTACTGGCTTTAAATGCGGCGATTGAAGCTGCACGGGCTGGTGAATCTGGACGCGGTTTTGCCGTGGTCGCCGATGAGGTTAGGATGCTTGCGGCACGGACTCAAGATTCAACCCGTGAAATCCAAGCGATTATCGAAGATTTACAGCTTCAATCAACTAATGCCAATGAAGGTATGCAAGAGTCGTTGAAGATGCTGCAGACATCAGAAGAACTTACCGGTGTGGCAAATGAAGTTCTTAACGGTATTACTGATGCAATCGATATGATTGGTGACATGAATACGGAAGTAGCAACAGCTGCGGAGCAGCAATCTCAGGTTACCCAGAATATAAATCAGAACGTAGTGAATATGTCTGAACTGGTAAATATGAATGTTGTTGGAATTACTCAAAGTGCAAGCGCCAGTGAGGAGTTATCGCGATTGGCAGAACAACAGCACAAGCAGCTCGAGTTTTTTAGATGCTAAGATCTTCAAAGACTTGGGTAATGGCTAGTGCTATCGCACTCAACTAAATTTAATTCAATCAAGGGACCTAATCAGGTCCCTTTTTTTATCTGAGCTTTACTAATATGCGGACGTTTTAGCTTCTAAATATATTGAGCAAGATCATCATTTGGCTCTTCCTTCCAATTGCCCCAGCAACTTATCCCCCTAACGGGGGATGCTGCGATTCAACGTAAGTTCTATAACCATCAATAAGTAAGCTTTATCCAGTATCCACGAACAGAAAATTGGTGTTTGTAACTGGCTTTTCGTAGAAGAGATACAAGGAACTGTATGATGAAACGACATCCTCTTGCTATCGCAGTAGGGCTGGGGACCTTACTGATGCTAGCTGGCTGCGACGATGATAACAGCAGCAATACTGCCGTTGATACGCCTCAGCCTACCCCACACCCCCAAACAACCATGAGCGTGACAGCGATTGATGGTTATCTTAACAAAGCAACTGTCTGGCTGGATCTTGATAAGGATTATCAGCTTGATGCTAATGAGCCGAATGTAAAAAGTGGTGAGAAAGGCTTTGCTGAGTTAGATGTCAGTGGTATTGAGAATCCAGAGCAATATCCCATTGTTGTAAAGGCGATTATTGGCGAAACGATTGATGAAGATAATCCAGGTGTGACTGTCAATAAGGACTTCATCATGTCGGCTCCGGCAGGTAGTGATGTCGTTAGCCCTTTGACGACGATGGTTGATATGAAGATACGCAGCGAGGGTATACCTGCCGAGCAAGCTGTGACGGAAGTGGCCAGTATGCTGGGAATTGATGCTGATCTGATATCGGGAGACTATGGTGATAATAACCCTCAGATAAATACCGTAGCAGTAAAATTAGTACAGCAATCTGCGAAGTCGATTGTATCGGCAGGAATTTTACCTAACAGTGAAAATGTACTAAGTGAAGATAATATCGCCAATACACTTGCTGATGTCTTGGCCAAAGGGGATGAGGTTGGAACGGTACTGAAGAGTGACCGTGGAGATGAAGTCAGTGATGACTATGATTTTGAGCGTATTGTCAGTGAATCTATTGTTGTAGATTCTGACTCTGATAAGGATGGTGTTGCTGATTCTGATGATAAATTCCCTAATGAAAGTACCGAGTGGGCCGATGCTGACGGTGATACCTATGGTGATAATCTAGCAGATAAGTTCCCCGAAGATGCGACGGAGTGGGCCGATACCGACGGTGATAATTATGGCGATAATATCGCGGATAAGTTCCCCGAAGATGCGACGGAGTGGGCCGATACCGACGGTGACAACTATGGCGATAATATCGCGGATAAGTTCCCCGAAGATGCGACCGAGTGGGCCGACACCGACGGTGATAATTATGGCGATAATATCGCGGATAAGTTCCCCGAAGATGCGACCGAGTGGGCCGATTCCGACGGTGACAACTATGGCGATAATTTCGCAGATAAATTCCCCGAAGACAGCACTGAGTGGTTTGACTCAGATAATGACAATGTCGGTGATAATAGTGATGATTATCCGGACAATGCTGAAAAATCGGTTGCCGACATAACAAATACCGCCCATAAGACTGGCCCTGTGATGATTCATTGGCTCAGTGATGTACGTGAAGTGAACACAAGCACTGTCACTGTGGTTGAGGCTTTCAATAATGGTGATATTCGAACTTCCGAGTCAATGACATACACCATGGCCGGTAGCAATCGCTATTTCGGAAAAGAAGCTGAAGTTGATGTACTGCATCCAAATGGAGATTTTTCTCGGTCATTGGTGTGGGAATATGATTTCAATCAAGATGGCCTTGTGAGCTTTAAGGGAAAAGCGTTGGATCGTGGTCGTCGGACACTGCAGGGTGAAACCTTTTGGCGTTATAGTGATGAGGCGAGTGCCCAACCAGAAGGCGGCGATAATGGTGAGGCTCCTCGCTACTTTGATGACCTTGATCTTGCAGCCCAGATTGATGCTAGGGATCTAACGGGTGTTGATATCATTCAGAGCATAACTGTAACCAGTGAGATGGTCGATACCACAGAAACGATCACCAAAAGCGTCAAGCAATACCCGCTGAATGGTTTTGATTTTGAAGCCGAAGAATACTTACCCGATTATCAATATCAAACTGTAGCTACTTACAATAGCGGTTTGCTGGCTAGTTACGAAGAGTGGCGGGACTGGAGTGCTGACGGAACAGCGAACGCCAGTTTCCAGCTTACCGTTAATGAAGGGCTTGATTATACCTTTGCATATCAGCGCCCAATATGGGCAAACCCACATGGTACTGACTTTGAAGAGTACTCGCAGTATACCTATGTTCAGGGAAAAAACGGAGAGCTAGGTCCACAGTGGTATGAGCTTAATCGGCAGGTTAATTGGCAGGATGGATTAAAAACGGTTGTTCAGTCTGGCAAACGCTATTTGCTTGATGAAACTGAAGGTCGCCACCGGAAACGTACTAATGATGCGAACCCTGATGGGATGCTATTTAGTCGATACCAAACTGAAATCCGCGAAGTCAGTGCTGCCGAAACAGTTGAGACCTCCCGTTGGGCGATGTTTGCGATAGATGATAGTTACTTTGGTCAAGATCGCGAAAATTTTACAGTATTGGCTAACGATATGGGGCAGGACTATAAAATATTCCAGCGTTTGGACAATGGTATATGGCTTGGTCACCGGTTCGCTGAGTGGGGAAGTCAGAACATAGTTGATTTAGCCGGTCAGGTCGAGGATCTGCGAGCGCAAAACTATGAGCTAGCTCAGATAACATCGGCGGAATTGCCCAGCCTGAGTAATTATGACGGTAAAATATTAACATCATCATTCCGTATTGATGAAAATGGACAGCCAGTAACATGGCACTTCATTACTAACAACTCTGTAATAACGGGCAACGAAGATGGACGTTATCAGTTATTAGACATTACGTTGACGGACAATGGAATGAAGGAAGGTTGGCTGGTCAATGACAACGGGAGCGGATCTGTTGTTATTTCGGTACCGTTTACCGATAAGCCTTGGGATTGGTATAACGCTTATTGGCGGATGATGGTTGAAATAGATACTTTTAATACAATAGAAGGAAATACTTATAGCTGGACCAGTTGGTTAGGTGAGTTTTATCTGGATCAGGCACAGGCAAATGCCAGAGCGATAGAATTAGGCATCGGAGTCAAGGAGTACGCTGTGTGTACCGAAGGCGATACTGGCTGGGATGAGGTGAATGATGTGCCGGCAGGTAGCCCGAGTTATCAAGATTTTGTTGCCAGTGCCACGAATTGTCAGTATGAAACTGTCGCTATTTCTGACATTGGTGGGGCCGAGTTCTACCGTATGAATAGCCGTGGTGAACTACGTCACTGGGTCTTTAATACTGACGGGACAGGGAGGTATTTTAGAAACGGTTACCCGGATGACCTATTTACCTGGGAAATAAATTCAGATGGCATTGTCGCTATTGATTATGGAAATAACGCCTTAGATTATTTTGCCTATGTCAGTAAGGATAATACCCGAATTAGCTTCAAGCTATATAGTGAGTGGACAGAAGAAGGGCAAGATCTTAAAGACATTTGGTCATCCGGTTTTACATTTAATCGACCAGAAGATTTTACCGTTCGTAGCTGCAAGGTTAATCTATCTAGTGCAACAATGGATGACTTTACCAATGCAATTCAATCATGCGGTGGCCATTATGTAGTCACAGAGGAAGATGCAGCTGAAATCGTCAATACCAAGTTCGTACGTGTTCGTGGTGCCGGCGATACCCGTGCTTATCGGTTTAACAATGATAATTCAGTGGATTATTATCGGGCAGGCGAAAGTCGTGTCGATGATACGCGAAGCTGGGAGCGCACCGATGAGGGATATCTTAAAGTTATTTGGGATAGCTCAAATCCGGCTGAGTACATGCTATTGGCCAACCTGTTGTACTCAGACGACCAAAGTAGTTTCATTATCTATGATGTGTACCAAGAAGATGGGCAGTGGATAAAAGATGTATGGAGCATTGTTTTCCGTGAATACGAAGGCAAGGAGATCACCGAATGTAATGAAGGGAATAGTCCCTGGAACAGCGAGCTCGACCAACCTGCCGCCTACAATCGTATTGCTGACTATTATGAAGCCGTTGATAACTGTCGGGTAAGGACTGACGATCAAGTCTTGACGTTTACTGAAGATATGCTGGTCGGCAATAATGACAAGTCATCAACTTGGGCACTGCTCTACACTGAAGGTACGGATGAACAAGGCGCGCCCGTTTATGTGGAGGAAGAGCGGATACGCTTTGATCCTAATAACAAAGGAGCTTTCGTGGATGCCGAAGACGGGGAGTTT
>Ga0209379_10002385_pt1 | contig 11480 bp, 11 predicted proteins | sample tdDd001_FD_187124 | JGI IMG/M metagenome (GOLD analysis project Ga0209379, IMG submission 187124) | Marine sediment microbial communities from the Atlantic coast under amendment with organic carbon and nitrate - tdDd00.1 (SPAdes)... | ecosystem: Environmental > Aquatic > Marine > Coastal >...
GTTAGCTATAAGGTCCGGAAGGATCTTATTATTCAGCTTAGCATATCTTTCAAAGGAATCCAGCACCTTTCTGTAAAGAGCTTCTGCTGTTACATCTTCGATATCTCCGCTCTCTACCACACTGTATTCAGCCATATAGTGACCGTCTTCCTTAAAAGCATCCTCTACGATTACTCTTTCCTGTGCTTCTACCAGTACCTTTATAGTGTTGTTAGGCATCTTTACCGTCTGAAGGATATTTACGATTACCCCTACCTTATGTACATCTCCAGGCAGTTCAGGCTCCTCCTTAAGGAAGTCTTTTTGCATACAAAGAATTATTTTATTGTCATCTATCATTGCCTTCTCTAGACTGCTGACACTCTCTTCTCTTCCTACAAAAAGAGGTGTTATTATTCCTGGGAAGATAACCAGATCTCTCGTTGGTATAAAAGGTTTAGTTTGCATAACGTTATCCCTCCTTTTTTTCTATTATTACGTCCTTGCTGCTTAATACACCCTCAGCTGTAATTGTTACCTTATCTATATCTTCCTTTGAAGGAATCTCATACATAAGCTCGAGCATAGTGTTCTCTAAGATCGATCTCAGACCTCTTGCTCCTATCTTTCTTTCAAGGGCAAGCTCCGCTATCTTTTTAAGAGAATCTTCTCTGAAGTTAAGGCTTACTCCCTCTAATTCAAAGAACTTCTTATACTGTTTTACTATTGAGTTTTTAGGCTCTGTAAGGATACTTACAAGAGCTTCCTCATCTAAGTTTTCAAGAGTCGAAATAATAGGTAGTCTTCCTATAAGCTCTGGTATAAGACCATGCTTTACAAGATCTTGTGGAAGTACTTTAGAAAGAGTTAATCCTTCATTTTCTTCTTTTTCAGCCTTTATGTCTGCACCAAATCCCATTACTTTTTTATTAGTTCTTGATTTTATATGCTTATCCAGTCCCTCGAAGGCTCCCCCTACGATAAATAGGATATTTGCTGTATCTATCTCGATAAGCTCCTGATGCGGGTGCTTTCTTCCTCCCTGTGGAGGAACCTGAGCTTTTGTTCCCTCGATTATCTTAAGAAGTGCCTGCTGTACTCCCTCACCCGATACATCTCTTGTTATAGATGTATTTTCAGATTTTCTTGCTATCTTATCTATCTCATCTATATATATTATTCCTCTTTCAGCTGCATCTACATCGTAGTCTGCTGCCTGAAGTAGTCTTACCAGTACATTTTCTACGTCATCTCCCACATATCCTGCTTCTGTAAGAGTAGTTGCATCAGCTATAGCAAATGGTACGTGAAGCACCTTAGCCAGTGTCTGAGCCAGTAGTGTTTTACCGCTTCCTGTAGGTCCTATCAGAAGTACATTTGACTTCTGAAGTTCGATCTCTTCCTCACTTTTAGTTGTTCTGTGAAGAATTCTTTTATAGTGATTATATACCGATACAGCCAGTACCTTTTTAGCATGTCCCTGCCCTATTACATAATCATCTAGTCTTTCCTTTATCTCTCTTGGTTTTAACAGGTTCATTTCAGAGAATGTATCCTCTTCATAAGCCAGTCCGTCTATAGGGAAATCAAGCATCTCTGTACAAGCTTCCACACACTCATTACAAATATAAGCTCCACCTACACCTGAGATAAGTTTTGCTACTTCTCCTTCTTTTTTACCGCAAAAAGAACATTTAGTATCTCTATCCATAACTATTATTCACCTCGTCTATTTACTGAAAACAGCATCGATAAGACCATATCCCTTAGCCTCATCTGCACTCATAAAGTTGTCTCTTTCAGTGTCATCCATTATTTTTTCTACCGTTTGTCCCGTCTGCTTAGCCAGTATCTGTGATGTTACTTCCTTCATTCTAAGGATCTCCTTAGCCTGAATAGCTATATCTGTAGCCTGACCTCTTGCTCCTCCCAGTGGCTGGTGGATCATTATTCTTGAGTTTTCAAGGGCATATCTCTTTCCCTTTGTTCCTGCAGTAAGTAAAAGTGCTCCCATACTTGCAGCCTGACCTATACAAACTGTCTGTATATCCGGTTTGATATAGTTCATTGTATCATATATTGCCATACCAGAAGTTATTACTCCTCCCGGACTGTTGATATACATGATTATATCCTTTTCAGGGTCTTCTGCCTCTAGAAACAGCAGCTGTGCTACTATGGAGTTTGCCACCTGATCATTTATTTCAGTCCCTAAAAATATTATTCTGTCTTTTAATAGTCTTGAATATATATCGTAGGCTCTTTCTCCCCTTCCTGTATTCTCTATCACTGTTGGATTAAACATATCCTGCCTCCTTAGATCAATAATTAAATCAATAAAAATTTAATTTTGATTTTGATTTATCCAATTATTCATCTTTTATTTTTAATCTAGGGACAGAAGTAATTTCTGCCCCTAGATCTATATATTATGTGATTTTCAGTAGTAATTACTTAGCGCTTGCTACTACGAAGTCTACAGTTTTCTGCATTACAGAATCGATCTTTACGTTCTCTTTGAATGCATTTAGGTTTCCAGCTTTAGTTAGCTCTTCCTCTAATTTAGCTGTATCCATTCCATACATCTTAGCAACGTCTTCCATCTTAGTTACTAGCTCTTCATCAGAAATCTCGATTCCTTCAGCTTTAGCGATAGCATCTAATACCATATCCATCTTGATCTTATTTACTGCCATTGGCTCTATCTGCTCAGACATCTTCTCAAGAGTCATTCCTGACATCTGAAGGTACATATCCATGTTCATTCCCTGCTGAGTAAGCTGCTGCTCCATCTCAGAGATTCTAGCTTTTACTTCTCTTTCGATCATAGAAGCTGGTACTGCTACTTCAGTTCCCTCTCCAACTTGCTGAAGAAGTTTTCCTCTGTATTCGTTAGCAATTCTTGCCTCTTCTCTTGCTTTGATCTCTTCAGACTTTTTAGCTCTTAGGTCCTCTACAGATTCGAATCCCTGCTCTTTAGCAAACTCTTCGTTTAACTCAGGAGTTGAGTTCTTCTTGATAGCGTTTATTTTTACTTTAAACGTAGCTGGCTTTCCTGCTAGGTTTTCAGCATGGTACTCAGCTGGGAAGTTTACTTCGATTTCTCCCTCTTGTCCAGTTGTGTATCCTACTAACTTCTCTTCAAATGTATCGATAAACATCTTAGATCCAAGCTTTAGAGTATGTGAATCAGCTTTTCCACCTTCGAATGCTTCACCGTCAACAAATCCTTCAAATCCAAGATCTATAGTATCTCCCATCTCAGCTTTGTAGTCTGCATCTGCATCTTCAAGCTTTGCTCCTCTTTCAAGCATAGCAGCGATTTCAGCTTCTACAGCATCGTCAGTAAGTGTGTAAGTTTCCTTTTCAGCTTCTAGTCCCTTGTAGTTTCCAAGAGTAAACTCAGGATATACGTCTACAGTGAATACTGCTTCGTACTTATCTCCATCTAGGTTTACTGACTTAGGCATGATGTAGTTTACTGGCTTAAGTCCTGCTTCAGTGATGATAGTCTCATAGTTTGTGTGTAGTACCTTTTCAGTCATTTCTTCCTTGATTACTCCATCAAACTGAGCTTCGATAGCTGATGCTGGAGCGTGTCCCTTTCTAAATCCTGGAACTTCTACCTGCTTAGCAAGCTTAGCTAGTACTTCTTTTTTGTATCCTGCAACTTCAGCTCCTTCAAGCTTAAGAGTAATCTCAACAACTGAGTTGTCTAGTTTTTTAACATCGTAATTCATTAGTGTTTCCTCCTTGGTTATTTTGTAAAAATATTGTAAAAATCATCTTTTACTCTAAAATCTTTAATCCTGATTTGAAGAATTTCTTCCCCTCTATAATAAACTTTTTCAGGATGATATACAACATCAAATTTTTGCAGTGCGTATCCAAATTCATCTATCTTGTGTGCTAAATCAAAGGCTACTGCAGAGTATCTTTTTCCACCCTTTCGAATAAAGGTTTTAAAATGCCTGTTTTCCACACCAAATTTCTTAAGGTTCTCAAAGGAGAGCGCCTCGTCGATGAACAATGGATGCTCATTGCCTAACCCATATGGGGAGATGCTGTTTAAGTCTTCTAATAGACTGTCATCTATATTTTCAATTGGAAATTTCCCGTCTATCTTCAGTACTTTTTCCTCTTTTTCTCTGCCTGTTTCATTGATACTTGCCTTAAGTTTTTCCTCTATCTCATCTAACATCTCAGTTTCAGCTATAAAACCTGCAGCCAGGTCGTGGCCGCCAAACCTTAACAATCTGTCACCCATCTCACGAAGCATATTGAAGACATTTATCCCCTTTATACTTCTACACGATGCTTTTCCTATCCCGTCCCGGAGAGCTATAAGTACCACAGGTACATTATATTTCATCGCAAGTCTTGAGGATACCACACCGATTACTCCCGGATGCCATCTTTCTGATTTTAAAAATAGATACTTAAAGTCTTTATCTTCATTGTTTTGGATTTCAGCGTCTATTTCACTAAAGATACTTCTTTCCAGCTCTCTTCTCTTTTTGTTGGACTTTTTCATCTCTTCAATAATATTGTAGATTTCAAAATCATCCTCCACTGTAAAGAAGTCTGCTCCCACCTTGGAAACACCTATTCTTCCCAGAGAATTTAAAAGAGGTGAGATAAAGAAGCTCACATCTGTAGTAGTGATATCTTTATTCTGAAGCTTCAGATACCTCATAAGGTAGGTTAATCCCTTTACTTTAGTATTCTTTATCACTTCAAGACCCTTTTTAATTATAATCCTGTTTTCATCTACCATAGGGACTACATCTGCTACAGTTCCTATCATGACGATATCTATATACTCATAGAGTTTCTCTAAAGGGATACCGAGCTTTTTGTATACCGCCTGAGCTACTTTTAGAGCTACTCCGGCTCCTGCCAGGAATTTAAATGTATATCTGTCGCTTAGTTTAGGATTTATTATGAGAAGTTTTTCATCGCCCTCTTCCTTTACTATCTTATGATGATCTGTTATTACCACATCTATTCCTATACCCTTGGCATATTCCACTTCTTCCACAGAGTTTACTCCTGTATCCACTGTGATAATCAGCTTGCCGCCTCTCTGATCTATATAGTCTATAGCCTTTTTATCAAGACCATAGCCTTCCTCCATCCTATTGGGGATGTAGTACTCCACATCTATCCCTATAGCACGAAAGGCATGAACCAGAAATGCTGCTGCAGTAATACCATCTACATCATAATCTCCATATATATACAGTTTTTTTCCCTTTTCCTTCAGGTTCAGGATCTTTTCTACTACAGTATCCATCCTCTCAAATTCAAAGGGGTCTCTAAATTTTTCCACATGCGGCTCTATGAACTCTTCTATCTTTTCCTTTGTGTCTACTCCCCTATTCAGCAAGAGTCTCGTAAGATTTTCTGTAAATTTCCATTCCCTTACTTTTTTGTCAACAAGGTCGTTATCTAGTCCACTGAACTCCCACCGCATACCAATCACTATCTCTTTACTTCATCAAGTATTTTAGAGATATTAACTGCATGCTCTATGCTGTCATCCAGGCTTACTCTAACTTCAGGAGTATATCTAAGACTAAGTTCCTCTGAGATTCTTTTTCTAAAGTATCCCTTTAACTCATTTAGTCCTTCTAAGATCATCTCTTTATTAGTTTCTTTTCCAGGAGTAGGAAGAGCACTGAAGCTTATATCTGCAAACTTTGAGTCAGGTGTTACCCTAACGTGAGTTACAGAAAGCATTCCTCTTACCTTAGTGTTCTTTACTTCCTCAAAAAGTACCTGTGATATTACCTTAGATATCTCTTTCTCTATTGCTCCAAGTCTTTGTTTTCTCATGATTATCACACTCACTTTCTACATAGATTTTTTAGACTCTCAGCCAGGAAAGGTCTCCCCTTCCCAGCTGTTCTATCTTTTTAATTATCTAAGTGTTCTCTTTATTTCCTGTATGTTGAATGCCTCTACTATATCTCCCTCTTTAAGGTCGTTATAGTTAGTTATTCCTAGTCCACATTCCTGACCTGCTACTACTTCCTTAGCATCGTCCTTATATCTCTTAAGTGTGCTTAGTTCACCTTCATACATTACTACACCGTCTCTAAGTAATCTGATATTAGAATCGTTTTTAACCTTTCCGTCAACTACGAAACATCCAGCAATTTTACCGAATCCAGTGATATTAAATACTTTTTTGATCTCGATTCTTCCAAGATAGATCTCTTTGAATTCAGGATCAAGCATTCCTGTAAGCGCCTTCTCGATATCTTCTGTGATGTGGTAGATGATAGAAGATGTTCTTACTTCTACACCTGCTGCATCTGCTTCCTTAAGGGCTTTAGTTGTAGGTCTTACATGGAATCCGATGATGATAGCATTTGATACTTCAGCTAGTCTTACGTCTGATTCAGTGATTGCTCCAGAAGCTGCCTGAATGATATTTACTGCTACTTCATTTGTAGATATCTTGTTTAAAGAGTCTTTAAGAGCCTCTACAGAACCTTTTGAATCTGCTCTAAGGATGATGTTAAGTTCCTTTACAGTTGCATCTTCAAGACTCTGAGATAGTGATTCAAGAGTGATAGATTTTTTAGCTGTAGTAGCCATTCTTCTCTCTCTTGTCATCTCCTCTACGATTCTCTTTGCATGCTGCTCATTCTGGATTACGTATACTACGTCTCCTGCTCCTGGTACAGCATTGAATCCTACGATCTCAGTTGGCTGAGATAGTCCGATATTATCTACTCTTGTACCCATATCATTGATTAGAGCTCTTACTCTACCGTTAGCTTCTCCCGCTACGATGATATCTCCAACCTTTAGCTCACCTTCCTGGATAAGAACGTCAGCAATAGGTCCTACTTTAGGGTCTAGTCTAGACTCAAGTACTATTCCTTTTGCTCTCTTCTTTGGGTTAGCTTTAAGCTCTAACATTTCTGCAGTTAGAAGGATAGTTTCTAGTAGTCCGTCTAAGTTTAGTCTCTGCTTAGCTGAAACCTCTACGAATTCTACATCTCCACCCCACTCTACAGGAACAACCTGGTGCTCTGTTAATTCATTCTTGACTCTAGCAGGGTCTGCACCCTCTTTGTCGATCTTGTTTACTGCAATGATGATAGGTACTCCTGCTGACTTAGCATGAGCTAGTGCTTCTACAGTCTGTGGCATTACACCATCGTCTGCTGCTACTACTAGGATTGCGATGTCTGTTACCTGCGCTCCTCTAGCTCTCATATCCGTGAACGCCTCGTGACCTGGAGTATCTACGAATGTGATCTTCTGTCCGTCTTTTTCAATCTGGTACGCTCCGATCTTCTGAGTGATTCCACCAGCTTCTCCGTCAGCTACATTTGTTGCTCTGATTGCATCTAGAAGTGAAGTCTTACCGTGATCAACGTGTCCCATGATAGTGATTACCGCTGGTCTGTCTACAAGGTCTTCATCCTTATCTTCTATCTCAAGAGCAAACTTCTCTCCGAACTCTAACTCTTCAGGCTCTTCTATCTCGATCATTGCATCGTATTCTTCTGCGATTTCTTCAGCAATCTCCATAGGCAGAGTACTGTTTATAGTTAGCATCTGTCCCTTTAGGAATAGTTTTTTAATGATTTCAGTAGAAGAGATCTTAAGTTTTCCAGCGAAGTCACCTAGTGTGATCTCTCCAGCTAGCTTGATTACTTTTAATCCATCCTCTTCAACTACTGTTTCCTCTACTTCTTCAGCTTTATTTACAACGAAGTCAGATCTTCTACCCTTTTTCTTTTTGTTAGAAGACTTTTCCTTTGTTTTAACTTCCTTTACTGTCTCTTTTTTAGAAGTTTTTGCTCTCTTTTTCTTCTTTTTCTTCTTATCGTCGGTATCGTTAGCCTCTACGTGCTTTGCGATCTTTTCGATATCAGTATCTCCTAATCCACACAGGTGTGAATTTGCATCTATTCCCAGTTCGTGTACTATATCTAAAATTTCCTTGTTAGACATATTATATTCTTTCGCTACCTCATGTACTCTCTTTTTCACACTAACACCTCCTAGTACGCCTACTCTATGAGTCCACGTGCTACTTTCTTATTTTTCACTCCTACCACAGTCACCTCTGCTTTTTTGAAAACTTCTCCCAGTTGGATCTTGCTTCCAGAGTGAACATACTCTATTCCCATTTCTTTTGCTTTAGTAATTATTTTTTTATCATTTTTATCACTGATATCCTCAGCTATTATAATAAAGTGTACCTTCTCTATATCTTCAAAAACCATATTCATTCCAAAACTAAGGAAATCAGATGTTTTCATGGCATTTAAGATTCCAATATAATCCTTGGCACCTTTTTTCAGATCTTCCAGCATTCTGCTAAGCTCTGCTATATCCATGTTGTACTTTCTATGCTTAGACAGACGCTTTACACACTCATGAGTTCTACATATATAAGAACCCCTGGTCTGCATCTTCTGCTCCCTGTCATATACATACTTCGAACCTTTTTTAGCTATTCTGAAGAGATCCTTTTTTTCATTTTTCTCTCTGCAGACTATACAGGTTCTTTCAGTCTTATTCTCCATCTACTGGAGCCTCTGTTGTTTCTGCTACTTCTACTGTTTTGATATCTACTCTCATTCCAGTTAGTTTTGCAGCTAGTCTAGCGTTCTGACCATTCTTACCGATAGCCAGTGAAAGCTGAGATGTGTCTACGATTACTCTTGCAGTCACTTCATCTTCTAAGATCTCTACACTTGTAACTTTTGCAGGACTAAGTGCTGCAGATACAAACTCTTCCTTAGATTCTTTCCACTCTACGATATCTATCTTTTCACCGTTTAACTCATTTACTACGTTCTTGATTCTCAGTCCTCTCTGACCGATACACGCACCTACTGTGTCCACATCAGGTACTGGTGAGAATACAGCTACTTTAGCTCTTGATCCTGCTTCTCTTGATACAGCCATAAGCTCTATTGTTCCCTCTTCGATTTCAGGAATTTCAAGTTCAAATAACTTCTTAAGAAGTCCGTCATGCTTTCTAGAGATAAGGATCTTAGGGAATCTAGATGTCTTTTCAACCTCTACTACATACACCTTTAATCTTTCACCGATTCTGTATAGATCCGATGGAGACTGCTCAGTGATAGGAAGCATAGCTTCTATTCCGTCAAATTCGATGAAGATATTTCTTTTGTCATCGATTCTTCTGATGATACCGTTTATGATATCGTCCTCTCTGCACTTGAATTTGTCATATACATTTTGTCTTTCCGCTTCTCTTACCTTCTGGATTACGATCTGCTTACCGTTAAGGATAGCGTTTCTTCTAAACTCCTCACAGTTTACAGGGATCTCCATTACATCTCCAAGCTTAGCTCTCTTTTTAAGCTCATGAGCATCCTCAAGGATAATTTCAACAGCTGGGTCATAAAGGTCTTCCTGAGTTACTACAGTTTTCACTTCAAATACCTCTACGTTTCCAGTGTTTCTATTTATTACAACTTTTACGTTGTTTTCTTCGTCGCCATAGTGCTTTTTGTATGCAGCTAACAGTGCCTGCTCTACAGTTTCAAGGAGACTCTCTTTGCTTATCCCCTTTTCCTTCTCTAATTCAGTTAGAGCTTCAAGGAAGATCTTAGCGTCCTTACTCTTCATTTTCTACCTCCTAAATTTTAAAAATCTTCAAATTCAAATACAAGATTGGCTTTTTTCACTTCAGAATAAGGAATCTCCAATACCTTGTCTTTAACATCTAGATAAATAATGCTATCTTCATACTTCTCTATTACACCAGTCCAGTTTCTAGAGTCATCCATCTTATGCTTTAGGATAAGTCTTGCTTTCTGTCCTGTAAATCTCGTATAATCTGTTTCTTTTTTCAGTGGTCTTTCTATCCCTGGGGAAGAAACCTCTAAGAAGAACTTTTCCGGAACAAGACCGTCTACATCCTCATCTATCCTGTTACTTACTTTAGCACAGTCATCAAGGCTGATCTCGTCATTTTCCTTTTCCACATAAACTTCAGGTACCAGTATCCACCATCCTGCAGATACTCAACATCCACAAGGTCTAAACCAAGTTCATTGGTCACAGGAAGCACTATTCTCTCTATCCTGGCCAAAAGATTTTCTTTTTTTTCTTTTTGCATCATTTCACCTCTCTTTCCAAAGATTACGAAAGAAAGAGTGGGTCTAAACCCACTCTTGTTCGTGTTCTATATATGTACTATCCAATAGAATTATATCATAGAAGGGTATAAAAAGCAAAGCTTTTCCCGCCCTTTTGAAAAGAGTTCAACCACAATAAAACCACACTATGAACATTGTCCTAGTATATAGTTTTATAAGTGTGTTAAAATTTCATTTCACATTTAAAACAAAGGAGAGATCTATCTTGAAAAAACTATTATTAATATTAATTCTAACTCTTACATTTACAGGCTGTGATAAAGGTAACAAACCGGAGAATACCAAGCGGATAGGGGTTGTTTTTTCCGTGGGAGGCCTTGGGGATCATTCCTTCAATGACTCAACAAACAGAGGAATAACTGCTATAGAGGAGATGGGGTACACAATAAAAAGAGTTGAACCGGCTAACCCCTCTGAAGATGAGGGATACCTAAGAGAGTTTGCTGAACATAATTTTGACGTCATCGTAGGAATAGGTTTCCTCATGGAGGATCCCCTAAAAAAAGTAGCTCTTGATTACCCGGAGCAGAAGTTTCTCGGAATAGATATGAACCTTGATCTTCCCAATGTAAAGTCTGTCATCTTTCATGAAAAACAAGGAAGTTTTTTAGTGGGAGCTCTTGCAGCTATGGTTTCTCAAGGGGAACCTGTAGCCTTTGTCGGGGCTGTACAAAGTCCTATGATAAATGCCATGGGAGAGGGCTTTAAAGAGGGAGCTCTCTTTACTTCCCCTGATATAAAGGTTATCTCTTCATACACTCCTGGTCCGAGTCCATTCAATGATCCTGCCAGAGGGTATGAGATAGCTGCATCTATGATAGACAATCAGGGAGTCAGAGTAATCTATCACGCAGCAGGGGGTACGGGTCTTGGGGTTTTTCAGGCAGCCAGTGAAAGAGGTGCCTACGCCATAGGAGTAGATACAGACCAGGATCACTATCAGCCTGGTACAATCATCACCTCTATGATTAAATCTCTTGATACAGTTAGTGAAAGAGAGTTAACAGAGATCCTAGAGGGTAGGTTTTCCCCTGGAATAGATATGCAGGATATCTCAAACGGAGGAATAAAAATCACAAATACACCATATGAAACAGGCGTTTTAGGAGACAGAGAGGAGGAGCTCCCCCTCCTTATAAAAAAACTTTCAGAAAATATAATCACCATAGAAGATTACAGATAAAAAAAGCGTGACACTGCATTCCCGGAAATCAAGGTTATGACTACGATTTTCTTAACAATAAAAAATAGCTACGGATTAATCCGTAGCTATTTTAATTTATTAAGTATTACTTTTTTATTTTCAGATGCCATAGTGTCTGCAGGGTCACAGGATAG
>Ga0209379_10002392_pt1 | contig 11467 bp, 10 predicted proteins | sample tdDd001_FD_187124 | JGI IMG/M metagenome (GOLD analysis project Ga0209379, IMG submission 187124) | Marine sediment microbial communities from the Atlantic coast under amendment with organic carbon and nitrate - tdDd00.1 (SPAdes)... | ecosystem: Environmental > Aquatic > Marine > Coastal >...
AAATTTTCTTTATCGATAACTTCATAGAAACTTGGCCAGCCTGAACCGGATTTATACTTATGTGTACTTGAAAATAACGGTTCACCTGATACAATATCAACGTAAATACCTGGATCTGTGTTATCCCAATACTCATTATTAAAAGGTGGTTCTGTTGCCTCTTCTTGTGTTACTTTCTTTTGTAAGTCTGTTAGCATGTCTATTGATGCCTCCTTATCCCAACCCAATGTTTTGTGAAAATCGATGGTTGGTTGTGTATTATAGTAATCTTGATGTTTATCTTCAGCCATATGGAATCCACCGAGCTTTAATATCTGAACATCATCAGTGATATCTTTGAAATAATTTTCTGCTCTGCTACGCTGGTCATCAGTTTCATAAAAAATCTTTGCATAACAGGTTGTATAATCATCATCTGGATTTAAGTATTCCCAGTAGATGGCCAATACATTTTCATATGTTAGAATCTCTGGATCGTAATAGACTCTAACAGCTTCTGATTCCAAACTGACTAACTCGTAAATGGGTTGTTCATCTTCAAGTTCATTAAAACCAGATACGGCATCTATAATGCCTATATATTTTTCGAATCCCGATTCGACACCCCAGAATCAGCCTGCAGAAAAGGTTGCATTCTCATAAGCTGCATATTGATCTCTTGGTATAACTAAGAATACAGCAGCGAGGATAAGAAGAGGGATAACAAGAATAAGTAATTTCTTTTTCATGTCGACCTCCTATATTTATTATATACTAATATGGTCTAGTTTAAAATATCATTTAAGCTTTCTTAATATTATGATAGAATGAAAAGAGTTTAGGAGGTAAGTTATGTATAGCCATAAAGAATATATTAGACCTAGATATGAAGAAACCGATCAAATGGGTGTTATCTATCACGGAAACTACATTACGTGGTTTGAACAAGCAAGAAGTGGTTTTTTCAGAGCCTTAGGGTATTCATACAAGAGACTAGAGGATGAAGGGTTTTGGATTCCAGTTATTGAGGTAGGATGTAAGTATTTTGCACCAGCAAAATATGATGAAGAGGTGTATGTAAAAACAAGTATAGATGAACATAAGGGTGTTAGAATTAGACTTAAATATCAAGTCTATGATGTAGAGACAGAAACACTGCTGGTTGAAGGTTTTACTGCTCATGCAACAACTGATAAGAATTTAAGACCTGTTAGTCTTAAGAAGAAAACACCAGAATTATATAACTTAATCATGAAGTGTATGGAAGATGATCAATAGATCATCTTTTTAAATTAAAAGAGCAGATTAAATCTGCTCTAGTAAAGTGGTTGCATTTTCTTTTTATTTGTTGTTTTACCTTCATAGTAGATGTTTGCAAATGAAAAACCTAATATGGCTGGTAGAAGCCAAGGTAATCCTAAGCTGTTAAATGGTAAAACATTTAATAATTCATATATATAATCAGAGTATAACCCAAGTTCTGCAAATCCTTGAGGTAGGCTGATTAAACTCGTTGCAATGACAGTCCATTTAAAAGTCTTCTTATGTTTGATTAAATCGCTTGAAATATTTAAGAATACAAGCATAATCCCCATTGGGTAAATCATTGTTAATAGTGGACCTGCAACTGATACGATAAACTCTACACCACCCATGGCCATCAAGCCAGATACTATGACACTTAGTGTGATAATCACGTTGTATTTAATAAACTTAGGTGTAATTTGATCAAAGAATTCACCTGCAGCAGCGGTGATACCTATTGATGTTGTTAGACATGCAAATGATACACACACACCGAGTAGTAAAGATCCAATTTGACCTAAGATGGCTTGTACAATAGTTACAGTCATTAGAGATCTACTGTCAATCCCTTGAAGTATAGCTTGTCCATTTGCTCCTAGAATCAATAATCCGCCGTATATAAGACCTAATCCAATAGCAGCTATGATACCAGCTCTCCAAGTAATAGAAAAGAATCTACTTTGATGATAGCCTTTATCTTTTAGTGTTTTTAGAATGATAGATCCTAACATAATAGCAACAAATAAATCCATTGTTTGATAACCGCCAGTGAATCCTAGCTTAAATGCATCAGAATTTGAAGTAATAGGTGATCCAATACCTCTATAAATCCCCAATCCTACAATGAATACTAATAAGGTCACTAGGATGGGTGTCATCCATTTACCAATAATATCTATAATAGAACTCTGTTTAACAGATAATAACCATGTTAAAGCGAAGAAGACTACTATTACAAACCAAGATGGCATATTAGGAAGTAAGGGTTGAATCCCCATCTCAAATGTAGTAGCTCCTGTTCTTGGAACGCCCATAAATGGACCTAATATTAATGCGATTATTAATCCGAAAAGAATAGAAAACTTAGGACCAACATGTTTACCGAAATCTTGTATTGAACCTCCAGCTTTTATAACTGCCATTATACCTAATATTGGCATACCAATACCAGTTATAAAGAAACCTATTATAGCTAAGATGTAATCACTACCTGCTAAATTACCTATAGCTGGAGGGAATATTAAGTTACCAGCACCAAAAAACATGGCGAATAATGCTAAACCTAGAATGAGAATGTCTGTTTTTTTCATGGCCAAATCCTTTCGTTAAAAATTTAACATATTTACACCTTGGATTATACGCCTTATTTTTAAAAAATCAAGTGCTAAAGGTGTTAAATAACTGAAACAACTATTGTTAGACAATTTTGAATATATCGATATTTCGTGAAAAGATTAACAATATCGTATAAAAAAACAGCCATATCCATTGATATGACTGTGTGTTTTTTAGTATTCACCAATAAAATTGATGTATGATGGTTCTAATTGTGCTTCAGTAAAGTTATAACCACCATAGTTTGTAACAACTTCACCATCTACTGTTATGATTACCTTATTGATATTAGGATGGGAAGTGAAAGAGTAGAGTATACTGTTGATCATCATTCTTTGATATGCTAAATCATCTTGATACGCAGTTAAGAATATCCCGTTAAAATCAGCAGTTACTGTTGTACCTTCAATCGTAAAGGCATTCATCATAACTTCAGGCGGAATCATTTGAACCCACTGTTTGTCGTCGATATAACCAGTCTTTAATGTCTCAAACATTAGTGTAATAATATCATATACATTGTCTCCACTAACTTCCAATGGAATAAGATATCTATTACTTGTAGAGTTTCTTTCTGACAGATAAACATATGAAGAGTTTCTTGCTTCATATATTGTTGTTAAATCAATATCGTAAAGACTATCTGCTACTTGAGCATCATCAACAAAGAAAGTCAATCTATCAATATGAGGTAATCGGATTAATGACTGCACGAGTGCATCGATAGCAAGTTGCGCTTGTTCCGTGTTATCAATTACTTTACTGATTTCATCTGAATACATAAAAACGCCATAGTATTTATCACCTAGTTTTGAAATACTAGATTTGTCTGGAATAACATTTTCACTTGATAAACCATAACCGAGTGGTGGTGGATTATAAAGTCTATTTCTAACTTCAACTGTGATACTTTCTGGATAAGGTACACTGAAATATGTTGGTACTAAATGAGTACCAGCTTCATTTTTAAAGAAGGCCTTGTAAATAAAGTTTCCATTATTCTGTGCTGTACCATTATCAACATATTTGATCTCAGGTCTGTATGCAATTGGATAAACAATTGAAGGCAGATTCTTTTCAACAGCAAAACTAATTTCAGCGTTGAAAAAACCATCTCTATTTAATCCTAAACTATAATAATCTACTTGAACTTCATAATCCACATGAATTAAATCATTTTCATAGCGGATAGTAGGTGATATTAAAATCTTATCCGAACTTAAAATCTGAAAAAGTTCATCGTTTTGATAAAGAGTCAAAGTGATATCTTCAAAGTCATAATTAGATTCATATGCTTTGGGTATATTAGTTTCTAATGAGAGTTTTATAGTATCTGGATTATATATCCTATCTACATTAGGTGTTTCAGAAACTAGGTTATATTCTGCTATAAAAGTTTCATCTACTGGAACTTCTTCAACCTCAGCTTCTTCTGGTGTTTGATTAAACATATTACCAAAATCCAACATCTCTAGAGCTGCTGTATTTATAGGTAATACGGCTAAAGTAAAACATAATATTATAATGAAAAATAAATTAATAAATAAGCGCGACAAATTTTCCTCCTTAGTACTCTTAACATAATACAATTATAGTGCAAATTTCAAATGATTACTACTCGATTTTTAAAGTAATCGCATTTTAATAGTATCCTCTAGGATACTAAATATCCAATAAGTGCCTACTTCTAAATTAGAGAATCTTTTTATATAATGAAAAAAAAGGAGGAATTATGATATCAATTATATATGGCAGTTCAAGACTAGGTAATACAGAAAGTTTGGGTCAGTTATTACTTAAAAATAAAAAGCATAAATCTTTTAAATTGAGGGATTTCAATATCAAACATATTACTGATATGAGGCATGATGACAATGGATTCTTACATTCAAAGGATGATTATTATACTATAGTTGATGAAATCCTTAAAAGTGATAGTATTGTATTTTCGACACCACTGTACTGGTACGGTATAAGTGATTTATTAAAAACATTCATTTCAAGATTTAGTGAAAGTATGAGAGATGAAGGTTTATCTTTTAAAGAAAAAATGAAGGGGAAGAAGGTTTATCTATTAATAGTTGGAAGAGAATAATCTTATAACAAGAGTAGTATATCCAGAGGTACCACCTAAAGTAGAATATAGTATAAGTGATAAAGGTAGAACATTAGAAGAAGTATTGACTACAATGTGTGGCTGGGGCAGAAGAAATGCACCTGATTACCTGAGTAAAAGTCTGTGTGATAGAAACTTTTAATCATGTATTATCTATGATATAATATGTGGTCGATAGGAGGCATACATGTTAGAAAAGAACAAGTGTTACGAGATAAAAATCATAGATTTAGGTGATGGTGGAGAAGGTATAGGTAAAATTGATAATCTTACAGTATTTGTACATGGTGGTATACCAGGTGATCTTTTAAGTACAAAGATAATTAAACTCAAGAAGCAATACGCTATTGGTATTGTTGATTCAATCATTGAAGCATCTGAGTTAAGACAGATTCCAGAATGTCCTTATACCAAGTGTGGTGGTTGTCAAACACAGAATATAAATTATAAAGCACAATTAGATCTAAAGAAAAAACTTGTTGAAGACTGTATGACACGTATCGGTGGATTAGATGTTAAGGTAAATGATGTATTAGGCATGAATGAGCCAATCAGCTACAGAAACAAGTCTCAATATCCTGTTAGAATGGTTGACGGTAAACTACATCTGGGTTTTTATAAACAAAGGACTCATGAGGTTGTAAATATTGATAACTGTATGGTACAACATCCCTTAGTAAATAAGATAATGAAATCTTTAAGATGCCATTTAGAAAATAGTGATATAAAGATATACAATGAAGAAAAACATAGAGGCATACTTAGACATATTGTGACTAGAATTTCATTTAGAACACAAGATGTTATGTTAATATTTGTAACCAATAACAATGATGAAATCCCTGTCTTAAAAGACATTGGTCAGAAGTTAGTTGAAGAGTTCCCCAATATAAAATCGGTGATACAGAACATTAATACTTCTAAAGGTAATAGGGTAATGGGATACGAAAACATTACACTATTAGGTGAAGATAAGATTATGGATTATATTTCAGATTTATCATTTGAAATCTCGCCACTTTCATTTTTACAGGTAAATCCTATTCAGACAGAAGTACTTTATAATAAAGCATTAGAACTAGCTGATATAAATAAAGAAGATCAAGTGATTGATATTTATTGTGGCATTGGTACGATATCACTGTTTTTAGCAGAAGAAGCTAAGAAAGTTGTTGGTGTAGAACTTATTGATGTAGCAATTGAAGATGCCAAAAAAAATGCTATAAATAATAAACTAGATAACACAGAGTTTTTTGCTGGAAAAGCAGAAGTAGTTATTCCAGATTTATATAAAAAAGGATATAGAGCAGACGTTATAGTTGTAGATCCTCCAAGAAAAGGGTGCGAAAAACAAGTATTAGATACTATGTTAGCTATGGCACCTGAAAAGATTGTATATGTGTCTTGTAAACCATCAACACTTGCAAGAGATTTAAAAATACTTTCAGAGAAATATAAAGTAGAAGAGGTTCAACCTGTTGATTTATTCCCGTTTACAACACATGTGGAAACGGTTTGTAAATTGAAACTATTGAAATAAGAACAATTGAACATGTTTCCGATTCGATAGTGTGAGACATGTGCGAATTATTTGTGACCAGCTACTGATTCTTTAGCTATATTTAATGATGTATTATATTTTTTAGTAAGGTATGATCCTAATTCGATTATGTAATATTTAGTTGAGACGTATAGAACATTATCACGATATAAAATCTTTTTATATGAAGCGAAAAGATGAAAATCTTATGAATGGAGAAATAATGAATAATACAGATAGACTTATTAAAATAAGTAATGCACTTGCTTTTGAAACTCTTGATATAGTAGAGATGTTTGAATTAAGTGATGTGGAAATTTCAGAGGAAGCTGTTGAACACATTTTTAAAGATAATGGTGAAAAGCAAATTCAATATGAGATGCTAGAAGCTTTTTTGAATGGAATCATAGTTTTTAATAGAGGCGAACGCAAGCTGAAGCCTGGTGAAGAAAAAAGAAAACCTATGGAAATTGCAGACCCTAGAAGTACAAATAATATAGTCCTCAAGAAACTAAAAATTGCTTTTTCTCTTAGCAGCGAGGATATGTTGAATTTGATTCAATCTGGGGGTGTAGTCGTATCTAAAGATAAATTGAGTGCTTTATTTAGAAAAGAAGGTCATAAGAGTTATAAGTATTGTAAGGACATTTATGTAGAAGGATTGTTAAAAGCATTATCAGAAAAGACTTTGATATGATAAACAATTAAGTTGTAAAAAAGTTGAAAGAGCGTATAGACTTTGATTTGTCGAAAATATTTTTGAGTTTGTTATTTCAGAAAGGGAAGTGCTGCAAATCGAAAGTATAATTGTTTATGATTCACACGAACACATGTGGAGAATGTTGGGAAGATTAAACTAGTATTAATAATAGTTGCAAGTATTGAATTAAAGTTTTGAGATTGTGTTTCTCAAAACTTTTTTTAGTTATTTTTACTTGCAAGTAATATGATTTCATTAATTGTGGTAGAACTATATATTTTATGCTAACAACAAAATTTTGGATGAATTATTTGATAAACACTGGAAAATTTACGCTTCAATTAAAATAGAATAGGAGTTGTAGAAAGTTATGTATATAATTACTAGGTGATTTTTATTGATATTCGTTACCTATACTTGTTTGAGTTAAAATATATACTCTATATTTGTTATACATGCATTGTGATAGAATTATAGTATAATAAATATTCTAAAGGAGAGAATGATGAAATTAAATCCATATTTTGAATCTATAAAGACACAACTGCTTTTAATTGAGAAAAAAATAAAAAGTCTAGATGATCTTGAGTTTTTAAAGTGTTTCAATGATGAATTTTACATGGTTTTTCGAGAAGAAAACTATTCTGATTCATTTACTAATCCTCAGTATTGTTACAATCGCTTTGGAGAAATAGGAATTCTTTTATCAGCAATTTATTCACTCCTACTACTATGTAATAATTTTATTGAAATAGATCATAGTTTTATAGAAAAATATAAACAACTTATTGATGAAATCGAGTCTAAATACAAGTTAAATACTCTAGGTTATAATGACTTGCTAAATAGTTATAGATCATTTAGTCATGTCATTCAGCATGTTTCACTTAAACACTTCATTTACATGAACTATGGTATGAAAAGAGAAACTGTTGAATCAATTATTCTTAATGATGATTTATCTTCTACGGATTATATGTACAAGCTAAATTTACATGTAACTGACGCTGATAAAAAAATGGTTGAAGCAATCAATAAAATATCTGATACTAAGTTAAAGGAGTTTGCAGAATATTATTTTGAAGCATATATGAGATCATTTACTAGAAATAATTTAAATAGAGGGTCCAGAACTGGTATGGCGATACACTCTTTTTTGGGATTAGAAAGGTTTACAAGAATACTTTACAATACAATTGAGGCTAGAGGTTATCAGCCTTATATAGCCTACATACATCCAAAACCGATCAATAATCAATTTGAATTTGATCATAATGCTGATGATGCATTCTATTTAAGTGAAGACCATCTAAATGAGTATTTGGCTGATATGACAAATTTTTTTGAATGTTATAAAACAGAGTTGCTTAGATATTCTGGTAATTTCAAAATCGTTCGTTTTGGGGAAAACATAAAACCTTTATCATTTATTGATGTTAAACCTAAATATAGTGATGATCAAGCGAAGATAAGGCAAACAATGAATAGTAGTTTTTTTAGATTAAGAGAAAAGTATATCCCTGAAGAAAATCGGAATTATAGTTTAATGGGATTGCCATGTATAGAGATTCATGAAGATTTTCTAGAGGTATTTGAACATTTTATAGATATCAACAAAATGAATAATGAAGAGAACGAGAAACTACAGACGATTTTAATCAATGAACTCGACAAAGCTGAATACATTCATGTTGTAGGGGGAAGAAATAATAAAACTAATATAAAAGTAAAAATGCATAACTTGAATAACCCAGATCAGGAAACATTGTTTTTTAATTGTGGTTCAGATGCCAATATACCTTTAGGAGAGGTCTTTACATCACCAAAACTAAAGGGTACTTCCGGTTTAATTCACTTTCCGAGTATTTATATAGATGGTATGTATTATAAGGACCTAGAGTTAGAATTTGATGATGGGATAGTATCTAATTATAATTGTAGTAACGCTGATGATGTTGAAAAAAACAAACTATATGTTAAAGAAAATTTATTGGAGTCCATTGAAAATTTACCGATGGGAGAGTTTGCTATAGGTACAAATACTTATGCATACAGTGTAATAAGACATTATGATCTTTTTGACAAAATTAATCCATTAATAATGGAAAAGATTGGACCGCATTTTGCAATTGGCGACACTGGATATTCTGAAATGGAAGATATCAAGGTATACAACCCATGTGGTAAGGTTATTATAGCTAAAGATAATGAAATCTCAATAAAGAGAATTGAGGATATTGATAAAGCCTATACTTATATTCATAAGGATTTGACACTTCGGATTGAAGAAATTAAAGAATTGAGTGTTGTTACAGCTGCAAATGATAGGATTGTAATCATCAAAGATGGACGTTATAAACTTTCAGGTTTAGAACCATTAAACAATGAATTAAATTAGAATAGGTAAATTTGGAGTATCCTATCACTAATGAGTAGCTACATAATTTTTTACGATTTAACTCAGCATATGTGGAAGCTATATTTCGATTAGATTTCATGAAAAGTCAAAATACATGGTGTTTCAAGTATCCTTTGACTTAACTTCAAGTACCATCTTGCGGCAACAAGGTTGGAATAAGTAGAATTAACTTTGAGGGTAACCTCAAAGTTTTTTTTGCGCGTGTTTAGTTAAGCTCTTAAGTGTTATTTTTGAGGGTAAAAGGAATATATATAAAATTTATTTTAATTGAAACTTTTTGTAGTCCCTGTCAGTCTAATAGGTGTCATTCAAATTTGAGTAGAAAAATGAGAGGAAATTATGATCATAAAAAGTAGGAAACGAGATAAAAATCAGTTGAGAGAAGAAGACTTTCTCGCCCTGGTTGAAAAGAATCAAGACAAGATGTATAGAATTGCATACAGTTATGTAAGGAATAAGGAAGATGCTTTGGACGTTGTACAGGAAGCTGTTTATAAAGGGTATATTTCCTACAGCAAACTAAAGCAAGTAGCTTATGCTGAAACCTGGTTGATTCGTATAGTTATCAATGTAGCTAAAGATATTTTGAGATTAAATAAAAGAATTGTACCCTTGGAAATGGAACAGTTGAATATTCAAGGTTCTTCAGAATCAAACATAGTTTATGAGCAGATAGCAGTTCACCAGGCTTTAGATAAGTTAAACGAACATGAACGTAGTGTCATCATCCTAAGGTACTTTGAGGATATGAAACTGTTGGATGTTGCAAAGCTTCTTGAAAAACCAATCAGTACTATAAAATCAACCCTGTATAGGGCATTGAAGAAAATGGAAATAGAGTTGACGGAGGAAGATTAATGAGTAAGTATACCATGTTAGATTTAAAAGATGAATATTTAAAGATTGAAACACCTTCTGAAAATTCTAAGGCCATTATGAAAGGTATAGAAAGAGGAAGACAAGAAATGAAGACTAACAATCAATCAAGAAACAATGTACTAAAAGTATGTGTAAGTCTAGTAATCGGAGTATTAATGTTTACTGGAGCTGTGAATGTATCACCAACTTTCGCAGACACATTGAAGGACATTCCTATTTTAGGTGAAATTGTTCAAATACTACAGTTTACAGATGGAAAAGCTCGAGGTGGAGAAATCACAGATGGGACAGATATCAGTGGTATTGAAATGAAAGAGCAAGAGACTTTTGAGGAAATCATCATTGAGTTTTCAAATGACAGTGTGGATCAAGAGAATGTCGGTGCATACAAAGTTGTGAAAGCTAAGTACCCAAATACATTGACTTTTGAAATCGGTGGTGCTAGAAGGATTACAGCCTTAGAAGATTTTAAAATATTGGAAGAAAGTCAGTATGTTAAAGACATTTATCCATTGATTACTTTGGACGACTCTATGATGAGATTTGTTGTTGTATTGAAAGCAGCAGTTGATGTAGAAATTACTGAGATGAAAACACCAGCTAGTTTGATCATGCATATCAGTGAAAAGGAAGCAGGTGTTGAATCAATAAAATATGTGGTGCGAACAGAATCTTTCCAAAGAGGAGAAGCTTTTGGTGTTTTAGAAGAAACACTTTCAATGGATTATGAGACTAGAGTATTGAAAGATGACAATGACTTCTTTTTAATAGACTTAAAGAGTTTCGATACCAAAGAGGCTGCTGAGGCATTCATAGCAGAACATGTTCATAATGCAAATGTTAAGTTACTTGTAGAAGCTAGGTCAGAGAATGATATGCCAAGGTATTTTCCGAATAAGGATATAAATTAGTTTTATCAAACACAGCTTCTGTAGTTTTCTCCACATGAGAGTTTCAAATATTAAACTGTAGTCTTTTCTGCGATTCTTTGTGATACAATTAGTTTAGGTTCTCAATGATTATGACATTTGTATTCGGAGTTTGTTGAATAATGTTATTTTATTGATTAATTTTTAGGATAGCATAATATAAAGAGGTTGTGATGGTTGATAAGGTATTGCTAGAAAACATAGTTGACGAATTTAAGTATATGTTATTGGATCATTATGACGAGGTTTTTCTTTTGGAACGTCT
>Ga0209379_10002396_pt1 | contig 11454 bp, 9 predicted proteins | sample tdDd001_FD_187124 | JGI IMG/M metagenome (GOLD analysis project Ga0209379, IMG submission 187124) | Marine sediment microbial communities from the Atlantic coast under amendment with organic carbon and nitrate - tdDd00.1 (SPAdes)... | ecosystem: Environmental > Aquatic > Marine > Coastal >...
ACTCTAAGGTTTTTGACGCGTGATAAAAACAACAAAAAAACTTGCGCTATTGGCGCTGATCACCGGCTTGGCAGCTTGTGGTGAAACACCATCGAAGAATGAATTTATTGAAGGGATTGACGATACGGAAATTAAGGCTGAATTTTCATCAAAGCCTGATTTTCGAGCTATTAAAGATGTAAATGAGAAGAAAGCGACTTTCTTTAATTTTCTTAGACCTGCTGTTGAACATGAGAACAAGCGTATTGAGCGAGAGCGGCAGTTTTTACTGGCTGTTCAGTCGAAGCTTGAAGCTGGCGAAAAACCAGATAGCGAAGAGAGCGAGTACGCGGTTAAGTTAGGCAAGATGTACCAAGTGGCGCTTGAACGTGATAGTGCTACTGATAATGCCACCAATATCAGCGAGAAGTGGCTTGGTAACATGTTGAAGCGAGTCGATATATTACCCGAGACCCTTGTATTGAGCCAGGCTGCCAATGAATCGGGGTGGGGAACATCACGCTTTGCTGTTGAAGGTAATAACTACTTTGGTCAATGGTGTTATCGTGCGGGTTGCGGTTTAGTGCCAGCATCTCGAACTGAAGGTGCCTCCCATGAAGTGGCCGTTTTTGATTCCGCCTATCTATCGGTACAAGCTTACTTTATGAATGTGAATCGAAACCGTGCTTATGCTGACTTACGTGACATTCGGGCCGCACAGCGTAGTGCCGGACAGTTGATTGAAGGTACAAAGCTTGCTGAAGGACTAAGCCGCTATTCAGAACGTGGTCATGCATATGTAGATGAAATACAGTCCATGATCAGACATAACAATAAATATTGGCGCCAAGGATAAAGGATGAAGTTAACCCATTGGCTTTTAGCTGGCATGTTCGCCACAGCGTCTGTCTATGCTCAGGACGCTTCTGCCCAAAACATTGAAATGCGTTATAGCTCGCTTTACGGCAAGCTGAAACAGAATGTCAAAGAAGGCCATGATGATGTACGGATTGCCTTTTTCTTGTTAAATCAGGAAAACGGTAATGTTTGTACAATACACAAAGGGTCGATGCGAAAAGAAAAGCATTACGAAGAGTTGGTGATCCCCGAGAATAATGAACTGGTTGTTCCGGTAGATTCTAATCTTCGTCAGGCAAACCCTGATGTGACGTTTGTGATTGACGACGGCATTACTTGCGATCTCTCAATGCAAGTTATTGCCAACAAAGATTACGGCCAGAGCATTAACCAAGCCGAAATTGCAGCGCTTACTCCGCAGATGGACAATTTGCTGTCGGGTTTAGGTGGTATGTTCTCGAATTGGTTTATGCCGGAAGTCGGTGGGGTTGTGGTTCATTTTGCGAATGACGTGAGTGAGCCAGTTCGCCTTTCTAATGGTAAGACGATTACCGTTAAAGACAGTAAGGCAGTTATTAAGCTTACAGACCTTACTGAGGGTGAAGAAATCCAATTCCCCCAGCGTGCAGTGAAGGTAACGCCCTGGATCCCTCAAGAAAGTTAGCCCACAAGATAGTTAACTGTCGCTAACGAAACCCATGAACTCATTCAAAATCAGGCTAAAGGACTTTAGCCTGATTTTTTTGTGCTTCTATTTACTTTTATAAGAAGGCTAGAGCACCTGAATAAATAAAGCACATGCAAATACCTAAATACTTGACATGTGCTTTGGACTTTAGAGTGAGGGATTTTTATTTAATGCTTATGCCTTGTTTATTTGGTCTGCGATGAATTGCGCTTTTGCCCCGAAAATAACCTGGATACCATTCGAGCCTACATTGACTACACCCATCGCGCCGATATCTTCAAGTCCTTTTGCGTTAACCAATGAAGTATCTACGACTTCCAGCCGTAGGCGCGTGATACATGATGTCACTGACGTTAGGTTGTCTTTGCCACCAACGAAATCAAGAGTTAGCTTCGTTAACTGCTCGTCACTGAGTGAAATTTCTTCTTTCACGTCATCTGTTCGCCCCGGAGTTTGTACGTCAAACTTACGGATGACGAAACGAAATACAAAGTAATACAGGACAGCCATTGGTACACCAACAATCACAGCAGCGAAGTAGTTGGTTTCAAAGCCGCTAAATGAAGGCATGATGCCCAGTGTTAAGTAATCGATAAAGCCTGCAGAGAACGTTTTCGCGAGGTGTGCATCAAGCAGGTACATGAAGGTATAGGCGAAGCCTGTGCAGATAGCATTAAACAGGTACAACAGTGGTGAAACAAAGATAAAGGTAAATTCGACAGGCTCGGTAATACCGGTTAAGAAACATGTTAATGCGGCTGAGAATAAGATACCGGCAGCATATTTTCTGTTTTGCGTCTTCGCTTCATGGTACATCGCCAAACAAGCGGCAGGCAGGGCAAATAGCATTAACGGGAATTCACCTTGCATGAATTTACCCGCGCCCTGATAGGTATCAGAACCAAAGTCTTTCACACCTTCAGCGAACATTTTAAACCAGATAGTTTGGTCACCGTTAATAACCGCGCCTGCTTCAGTGGTGTGTTCACCAAAAGAGAACCAGAAAGAAGGGTACCAAATATGATGTAAACCTGTTGGAATTAACGCTCTTTCAGTGAAGCCGAATACAAAGGTAGAAAGGGCTTGGTTATCACCATTGACCACATTTGATAGGGCGATAATGCCAGCCTGAATGTACATCCAGAAGCTCGGCAGAATTAAGCCAAGTACGAAAGCACTCAGTGCGGTCGCAATCGGTACAAAGCGCTTTCCGGCAAAAAAGCCTAAGAACGCGGGGAGCTGTATATCATGGAATCGGTTATACATACTCGCAGCGAGTATCCCGCAGATCAAACCGCCAAAGACGTTCATCTGTAAGGTTGGGATCCCTAATACCATTGCATAGGCACCTTCGCTGGTCATTTCTGGTGTAATACCCAGGTTAGTACTTATGGTGACGTTCATGACAAGCATCGCGACTAGCGCTGCTAATGCCGCAATGCCTGATTCTTTCGCTAAACCAACGGCTGCACCTACTGCAAATAATACGGGTAAATTGTCGAACAAGACGCCACCCGCATTCAGCATCAGTGGGATATCGAGCTTTTCACCAAAGGCCAGTAATAAACCAGCCGCAGGTAAGATGGAGATGGGAAGCATCAATGCTTTCCCTATTGTTGAGAGTTTTGAAGCGGCCTGCTTCAAAGCAGATAATATTGACATGCCTTTGGTTGGCGTCAATGTAGCCTCAGTTGTCATATGGCTTTCCTTATGTTTGACGGTGATATTTATATGAAACACTCACCCAACATAAGTTACAGGATTCTTAATTAACGGAAGTTTAGAATTGTTAGTGCTTTGTAAGGAGGAACTTACAAATAAATTGTTTGTGCTACTTGGTATAATTGTAAGTGTTCTCTTACAAATATGGTGGAGTAATGATAGAACTGGAAGGAGACAAGATGCTACGATAACCAGGTATCGACTGATAATTTTATTAAAAGCATTTTCAACGACGTTTAGAGATTTTTTCATGGAAAGAAAAACAATATTAGTAGTTGATGATAGTGAAGAAATTCGTGATGCTCTGAGCGAATATTTAGGATATTCAGGCTTTAATGTACTTACGGCTGCCGATGGCGATGAAATGTGGCAGTTATTAAATAAAGAAGAACCAAATTTAATTGTCCTAGATATCATGTTACCCGGTGATGACGGTTTAACACTGTGCAGTAAAATACGACTTAAATCACATATTCCTATTATTATGCTGACTGCCGTTTGCGATGAGGCGGATCGGGTAGCCGGACTAGAAATTGGTGCCGATGACTATATAACGAAGACGTTTAGCCCTCGAGAGTTATTGGCCAGAATTAAGGCGCTACTTCGTAGAAGCCAATTCAGCTCAAATACACCATTTAATCGTAAAATCAGCTTCCTTGAATGGACTTTTGACACTGTTAAACGACAGCTGAACCATGCCAATGGTGAGGTAGTGCAGTTGTCTGGTGCTGATTATTCATTGCTTACTCTATTGTTGCAGCATCCAAACCAGCTTCTTAGTCGGGATGAAATTGCACAGTGTGTTTGGGGACGTGAAGTCGATCCGATGGAAAGAGGGATTGACGTGCAAATGAGTCGGTTACGTAAGCACCTCCATGATGATGATCGCTCAATTATTATAACTGTCCGAAATAAGGGCTACATGCTTGCCATTGATTCATTGTCTGAAGTGTAATCGCTGGGTTTGGGAGTTACTGTGTGAAATTAGGGTATTTTAAATCAATTACGTTCCGAGTGGGTATAACGCTATTGGTTGCTATTGTTATCGCAGAATTACTCGCAGGTCTTATTTGGTATCAGACGAATGCTGCAACAAAAGAAAATAATGCTAAAAATACAATGCTTAATATCTCCAATGCAGCTGCGGATACATATAATTATTTCCAATCTCTACCTCTTAATTATCGACACCTCATACTTAACCAACTGAGAGAAGTTGGAGGAACTCGTTTCTTTATATCAATCAATAATAAAAGAATTGATATAGATGCTCTTCCAGATCTTACATTTACTAAATGGCTTTCAGAATTTACAGGAAATGTGTTGTTTGAAAGGTTGTCATCGGCAAAAAGTGTTCATGTGACAATCACACAACGAGATGACATACGTGTATTTAACTCCGGAATAAAGTTGGCCGAACTGCCTGAGATATGGACTAAATATAGTTTGGTACTTGGCGAGTTAGATTTGCCAATTGTCGTTATGCAGATTGAAATGTCAGATCATGAATGGTTCTACATTGCTTCGGTACTGCCAGTACCGTTTTCTTCGCTAACAAGTCAATTTATTGATAAACGACAGCTATTGTTCCTGGCTGTTACTTCTATATTGCTCATGCTATGTACTGCATGGATATTGCAAAGAGAGATCCGGCCAATAAAATCGCTCGCCAAGGCAGCAACGTTGATGGGATCTCAGTTCACCACAACGGAGATAAAGGAAGAAGGTAGCAAGGAAACTCGCAGCGCCATTCATGCCTTTAATAAGATGAACCGTAGGGTAAGAGCCTATATTCGGGATCGCGAAATGCTTTTTAGTTCGATTTCGCATGACCTAAAGACTCCGTTGGCCTGCCTAAAACTGCGTACCGAAATGCTGGATGATGAAAAGACCAAGCGACGGTTTGAGAAGTTGCTGAATGAAGTTGATTTAATGCTTAAGGGATCACTTCAGTGTATTCGAGATACCGACATACATGAGGAGCCAGAATGGATCGATATTCATCAGTTGCTGTGTAACTGTACAGATTACTATAACCGCCAAACCCATTGTGTTGACCTGAATGACATACCGAAAGTGAAGAAGTACTTGGGCAAACCGATAGCGGTTAAACGATGTATTTATAATGTAGTAGACAATGCGGTTTTATATGGCAACAAGGTTGAGATCAACATTCAAGACTCACCTGATTTACTGAAACTTACTATTCGTGATTACGGCCCCGGTATCGACAATAAGCTACTTGAGAAAGTGTTCGAACCTTATTACAGAGTCGAACGGGATGATGGAAAAGGGTCCGGACTTGGATTAACGATTTCAAGAAGCATCGCCCGATCCCACGGTGGTGACCTTAAGCTTATTAACCACGATGAACAGGGGCTTGAAGTCCAGTTATCATTTGCGAGAGATGTATGAGACTAATAATTACCGCGTTATTTATTGGGAGTGTGTTCTCTGCTCAGGCAAGGCAAGATGTCCACTTTCTCCATTGGTGGACTTCACAGGGTGAAGCAAAGTCTGCAGCGGTGGTGAAGCGGACTTTACAAGAGGCGGGCTTTGATGTGATCAATGTACCTGTTCGTGGGGGCGGAGGTCATACAGCCAAGTCGATCCTACAGGCGCGGGCTATCGCAGGTAACCCTCCTGATATGGCGCTGCTAGAAGGGCCAGCGATTAAATCATGGGCAGCACTCGGTTTTTTGCACTCACTGAATACGGTGGCCAGCAACAATCAGTGGGATAAGAATTTGTTGCCGTTGGCCCGTGATATCCACCAGTTCAAGGGGGAATATGTTGCTGTCCCCATTACTATTCATCGGTTGAACTGGGTATGGGTTAACCATGATGTTCTTAATCGTTATCAACTTAAGGTGCCACAAACGTGGGATCAAATGATAAAGGTTTTTCAGCAGCTAAAGCAACGCGGGATAGCGCCTTTGGCACTGGGCAATGAGCCATGGCAGGTTGTTCAGTTGTTTGAAAATATTGCGTTTGGTTTGGGAGGGCCTGATTATTATCGCCGTGCGTTCATTGAGCTTGAACCAGATGTGTTGGATAGCCCGTTGACACTTGAGGCCTTGGATAAGTTTCGGCAGATCAGTTCAATTGTATTGCCGGATTTAACCAACCAGCGCTGGGAAGAAGCAACTCAGGAACTATTGTCCGGTAAGCGTGCATTTCAAATCACTGGTGATTGGGTGGCGGGTGAGCTGATGGCGATTGAAGGTAAATTTCCCGATTCCATTTCTTGTTACCCGACACCGTCAAATCAGCCCGGCTTTATCTACAATATGGATAGCTTTGCGCTATTTAAGAACCCCTTGTTAGATGAAGAGCGAGCCAACCAGGTAGCAGGTATTGTTTCTAACCCTGAGTTTCTTCGAGAGTTTAATCTGGCAAAGGGGGCCATACCGGCTCGCACGGATGTGTCGTTATCAGGGTTCAATGTCTGTTCGCTGCAATCTAGGCGTGATTTTAATACCGCAGATCAGCTTGGTACGCTGGTTCCGAGCATCATTGATTCAATGGCCGTTAGTCCACTTATCGAAAAAGCGGCGACAAGCGAACTGTTTCGTTTCTTCAATGATCCATCAATGACAGCTGAAAGCGTGATTTTGCATATGAAAAGTATGGGGAATAGCGATATAAACCTATAGTCATATGTATATTAATTGGCTGTAAAGCAATGTGTGTCTCAATATTGGAATAAATTTATACAATTCACTGAAAAACTGATTCATCGCAATTCATTTTGCTGCCGAGTCCCCGATACTTGCTCGGTACTTCTGAGGCAAGCGTTACATGAATTTCGCCTCATCAATGAATCAGCACTTCTAATCACCAATACTAATGAGTGGGACATGGATAAATTAATTGAGAGATTTCTGCGTTATGTAAGCTTTGAGACTCAATCTAACTCATCAGTCGCCCACTGCCCGAGTACTGAAGGGCAGCGAGTGCTAGCTGAGCAGATAAAACAAGAGCTTATTGAACTTGAGCTTTCTGATGTCGAACTGGATGATAACGGCTATTTGACGGCACGTCTTCCAGCAAACGTTGACCATGATGTGCCTGTTATTGGCTTCATTGCACATATGGATACAGCACCAGATGCATCAGGCAAAAATGTTAAGCCTCAGATTGTTGAAAACTACCAAGGTGGTGATATTGCCCTCGGTATAGGTGATGAGGTGTTATCACCAATTCAGTATCCTGATCTGAACAAGCTTCACGGCCACAATATTATTACTACAGATGGTACAACACTACTGGGTGCTGATAACAAGGCTGGTATCGCTGAAATCATCACGGCTATTGCTTATCTGAAGGCTAATCCAGAAATTAAACACGGTGAAATCTGCATTGGGTTTACACCTGATGAAGAGATTGGCCGTGGTGCAGATCTCTTCAATGTTGAGAAATTCGGTGCTAAGTGGGCTTATACTATTGATGGCGGTCCTGTTGGTGAGCTGGAGTTCGAAAACTTCAATGCATCATCTGCTGATGTGATTTGTCACGGTGTAAACGTACACCCAGGCACTGCGAAAGATAAGATGATCAATGCGATGAACATCGCGGCACAGTTCCAGTTGATGATGCCTGCAGATGAAACGCCTGAGTGCACCGAAGGCTATGAAGGTTTCTATCACCTGGTTGCGATGGAAGGTGGCGTTGCTCGAACAGAACTGAACTACATCCTTCGAGACTTTGATGGTGAAAGCTTGGAACGTCGTAAAGCCTTTATTCAGGCGAAAGTAGACGAGCTAAATAGCAAGCTGCAAAAAGGTCGTGTTGAGCTGAAGATCACTGACAGTTACCGTAATATGCGTGAAATGGTTGAACCTCATCCGCACGTCATTGAACTTGCTAAAGAGGCAATGATTGAATGTGATGTACAGCCTCTGATTAAACCAATTCGCGGTGGTACAGACGGCGCTCGTTTGTCATTCATGAACTTACCTTGCCCGAATATCTTCACTGGCGGCTATAACTTCCATGGTATTCATGAGTTTATTACTGTTGAAGGTATGGAGCAGGCTGTGAAGGTGATTGTTAAAGTGGCAGAGAAGACTGCAGTTCGCTATCAGTAATCGAAGCGAGTAGGGTGCTAAACAAGTGCACCCTTTGATTACACTGTCTAGTGTCTAGTCCTAAAATAAAGCTGGAAGCTTATGCTTTCAGCTTTATTGTTTATGAAGATGTATGAAATATAAGATTATGGGTTCATCTCATACTGGTCTTTGGTTTCGTAGACATAGTTATCCAATACTCGCTGATAGCGTTCATTGTCCACATTTGGTCGTTTAATCATACGTTCACAAATCTTCTGTTGAACCAGCGTTGTGCTAGATTTGGCACTAAGTTGTAGCGCAAATTTAGAAAAATCACGGATGATTGCGTCAAAAATTTGCTCCACAATATCATCATCAAGATTTATCAGCTTGGCTTCTTCCAAGATTAACTGCCCGTATACTACTAGTGTGAATAGTTCTCCCAGATTTAATAGAAAATCGAAGTCTTTTGTCTGCTCCTTGGTGGGTTTACCAAGCAACAATAGGATCTTCAATAATCTGATCTGCTTCTTAAAGATATTCACATTGGGTAAATCGACACCATTATAGATCTCGCGATAATCATGGAAGCGTGTTTTTCCTAATCCTTTGGTTGCCCCTTGATTAAATAAGAAGTCGTCATTGCCTGCCTGGTCCATCTTTGGCGTTTCTGCGAACTTACCGGGCTTAAAGAAATAGTTCCCCATGAATTTCAGAATTAACGCCATGTTGACGTGGACAGTCCCTTCAAGCTTGGGTAGGGCGCGTATATCCCTGACGGCCATCTCGAAGTACATGTTTTTCTCAAAGCCCTTAGCTGCCATTATATCCCACAGTAAGTTCATGACTTCTTCACCTTGGGTGGTCACTTTCATCTTTACCATTGGGGTAAACAGCAGGTAGCGCCGGTCATCCGGTCCAGCAACCCGCATATAGTCGATGGCTCGCTGGGCAAATAGTTTCATTGCCGTTAGGCGGGCGTAAGCTTCGGTGAACAACAGTTTGATATGGACAAAATCAGTCACATAGTGATCAAAAAGATACCGGTGAGAAGCGTGATTAATGGCTTCATAGAAGGAGTGGGTGCAGATGCCGATTGATGCCCAGCCAAGATTGAATTTGCCAATATTGACAGTATTTAGTGCCATGTCCCAGGCATCTCGTCCTTTTGCCAGGATATCTTCTTCGCGGATGGGGTAGTCATTAAGGCGGTATTCCGAGACATAGTTTTGAGAGTTAACAACATTTTGAACTAACTCATAATTGTCATGCTGTGAGTCCACGACAAAGAAGACGTATTCGTCGGAATCAGAAAGCTTACCGAAGGTGGAAACGAGAGCCGCCTTATTACCGTTTCCAATGTAGTATTTACTACCGTTGGCACGATAACTGCCATCTTGCTGAGGTGTCAGGAACATATCACTGGCATAGATATCTGCGCCATGTTCTTTTTCTGATAAGCCAAAAGCAAATATTCCCCCTTCATTTAACTTACTGGCGGCTTTCTGTTTGACGTGCTCGTTGTCACTAATCCAGATTGGTCCAAGTCCTAGAATACTAACCTGCCAGGTATACCAGTGAGCAAGCCCGTAAAAGCCAAGTATTTCGTTGAGGGCACAGTTACGGTATGTATCCCAACGAGTATTTTCACTACCATAAGCATCGGGAGTCAGAAAGGTCGCGAATAGTTTTTCTTCCTTCACAAACGACAAAAAATCCGCATACCAAAGGCGCTCGTGATCATCGTTTTTAAGCTTGGCCTTACCGCGTTGTTCAAAAAAGTCGATAGTTTTCTTTACTAATTTTTGTGATTCTTCGTCGAGGTGACCATAACTCTCGGTTCTCGGGTTAAGCAAAACGCCTTGCTTCCTAGCCGGTGAGTGACGCCTGTCTGGCTGCTTCTTAATAAAGAAGTTTTTGGGCAGGTTTAACATTTTCATCGGAGCTCTCCCAGTCGCTGTTAGATTCTGCTTCCTTAAAATATCGATGTTACATAGTGTTAACCTTTATTAAGGGTAAACCAAGGAATGTTCTTTTTCATGAGTAATTACTCTATTGTGGGGGTAGTCACATCTTGATGAATTGTCGCTTTTCAGAACGGAGCGTTCTACTCGCAACATATTTGAAATAGCTTTGTGTATTAATGTACATTTTCACTATAATTGTATATAAATGAATGAGTGATTATTAAGTGAGAGGTGCTTATGAACGCATCCCATGCAACGCAGGGACAGGCTCAGCCAGAGGCTGGTAATACCGTGTTACCTGTCATTTTCAATATTCTCGATAAATGGTCATGCACACAGGCTCAACAGGTGGCTATTCTCGGCTTAACTAGCCGTTCAACACTGAATAAGTACCGTAATCATCCAGAATCAGCCAAGGTTTCGAAGGACTTGTTAGAACGGATGAGTTATATCCTGAATATCCATAAATGTTTGCGGATCATGTTTACCGCCGAAGATAGCGTATATCAATGGGTACAAAAGCCTAACTCTCATCCGTTCTTTGCAGGACGTTCAGCGATGGATATTATGAATCAGGGTAAAGTGGTTGATTTGTATCAGATAGCTTCTCGTCTTAATGCTTGGCGTGGTGGGAAATCGTAGATGAGCTATCCAGTAAAGCACTTTAGCGAACAGCATTGCTATCGCCTGATCCCTTCAAAATATCCGCCAATCAACCTATATGAAGATGTTGCTGAGCCTGGGCAGCTTGAAGCAATATTTGCAGTAGAAGCGATCACAAACCCACGGCTTTCTGAAGAAGTGGGGAATTTTGCCCAGATCCCGCTTGAAGATCGCTTGGTAGGGATCCCGCATTGTAGTTATGTTATGGCGGCGTTTACCCATGTCAGCCCCGATGGCGCTCGCTTCAATACCGCAGACTATGGTGCTTACTATGCGGCGCCGGATGTGAATACTGCGATAAAGGAAACGGTGCATCATATGGAACGGATAATGGGTTATACCCAAGAGCCTGCCCAGGATGTCCAAATGCGTTGTATCGATGCCTGGTTCAATGCGCAGCTAGTCGATCTTACTGAGCAGCAATACCTTGATTTGAATATCTATCATCCGACAAATTATTCCCACTCACAAATGCTTGCTGATGAAGTAAAGGGGCTGAAGGGAGACGGTATTGTTTATCAATCCG
>Ga0209379_10002398_pt1 | contig 11439 bp, 14 predicted proteins | sample tdDd001_FD_187124 | JGI IMG/M metagenome (GOLD analysis project Ga0209379, IMG submission 187124) | Marine sediment microbial communities from the Atlantic coast under amendment with organic carbon and nitrate - tdDd00.1 (SPAdes)... | ecosystem: Environmental > Aquatic > Marine > Coastal >...
CAAAGAAACTGGCATGTGCAGCTGCAAAAGCGAATGGGTGGTTGAATAAGGATTTTTCAGAACATAGACCTGCTTCTTTTCTGAAAGCATTATCGAGATTCTCTTTTTCAGGATGCTGAGTGTAATAGTTTTTATAATTTTCACTTCCTACAATCAATTCATTTCGTGAAAACATGACGTTTCTCTCATCAATCTTAGTCAAAGGGATTTCGTCACAAATCGTTTTAGGTGATTTAAATGGGTAAATAAAAAGGAGTCCTGTAAGTATTAAATCGGCCAATAGAATCAACGCCAAAATATTGTAGTTATAATACCAGGCTATGAAATATGGTATAGGAAGCAGCAAACCTATAATAAGGGCTCTGAATGCTGCTCTTTTCTCATTTTCGATATAAAAGATATAAGTGCTGTATAGAAAAGTGACTATAAAAGCCAATGAACTAATGAGGCAGAATAGTGTTGAAATATTGAAAAGAGTATCCATTTATGACGACGATTAATGGTGTTGTTTCATTTAAAAATACGTTTGTCAAGATAGGCAAATTAGGCTTTTAGATTATTTTGATTTCAAGTTTAGAATGAATAAAAGAAAGCCTCACTATAGGTGAGGCTTTCATTGTATTGAGATAGTTTTAGATCTAAAATTGATAAACGAAAGCATTAATACTCATGCCAGCACCAACTGATGCAAATACCACATGATCACCTTTTGAGAATTGGTGACCTTCCAGTTCTCCTTTGGCAATCATATCGTACAAAATAGGTACGGTTGCTACGGAGTTATTCCCCATCTTTTTGATGATCATAGGCATAATGTCATCGGGTATTTGTCGCTCACCATATAAACGGAATAAACGTTTTGCGATGGCTTCGTCCATTTTTTCATTGGCCTGATGAATCAGGATTTTCTTGATGTCCTTTAATCCCAAGCCTGCTTTTTCGATACATTCTTTTACCAGCTGTGGGACGTTAGAAATGACATATTCATAGATTTTATGCCCATGCATTTTAATGTAGAAATCACGATCTCTGTTTTGGAAATCGGGGTTGTGGGAGGCACCTGACCAAAGAAAATAGGCTTCGTCTAAGGTATCGGTACGAACAGAGTGAGAGATAATTCCTGTTACCTGATCACTATCAGTGGCTTCAAGAATAGTAGCTCCTGCACCATCAGCGTAAATCATAGAATCTCTGTCGTGGGGATCACAAACTCTGGATAGTGTTTCAGAACCAATGACCAGAACTCTTTTTGCATCGCCTGACTTGATGAAGTAATTGGCTTGAATCATGGCTTGTACCCAACCCGGGCATCCAAAAAGGATATCGTACGCTACGGTTTTGGGATTTTCAATTTTTAGTAAGTGTTTGACACGTGCGGCAAGACTGGGCATTAATTGTGGCGTTACTGTATCGGCTGAAACATCGCCAAAATTGTGAGCAACAAGAATGTAATCAAGGCTTTCTTTGTCAATTCCTGAGGATTCGAGAGCTCTGCTTGCTGCTATATAAGCCAGATCGGATGCTTTTTGATCAGGTTTAGCATAGCGTCTTTCTTTAATACCTGTAATGCTATAGAATTTTTCAAGAACTTCAGGTGTAGCCGCTCCATTGTGACTACCATCAGCATTATAAAATATATTTTTTAGGAATTCTTCGTTCTTTACTTCAACTTCAGGAATATAACTTCCTGATCCAACAATTTTCGAATATGTGCTCATCTTCAATTTTTTTATTCGTATTAAAAAAAAAGTAGGGCGCATGAAAAAACTTTAAGGTATTTCCCTTAAAGTCTGTTAGATAAGAGTATGAATCTACACTAAGTTTAAAGTGTATTCTGTTTTAGTAGTTGCGGCTAAGTTAGAAATTTATTTATAAATACGATTTTTCAGACAAAAAAAAAGCGCAAACTGGAATTGATTGCGCTTTGAATTATTAAGCTTTTATTAATTTTTAAACAGTTGAGCTTTCAATTTTTTATCGACAGGATTCTTGCCTAACCAAATACCCCAAAGTGCTTTTTTGAAGGTTAATCCTTCAATATTGGCAAGTCGTTTCCCATTTTTCGAAATACTTGTGCCAGACTCAGGCTGATAGGTAAATTGGAAAAGATCTTTTTTCTCAACACCTTGCTTAAAGACATTTAAGAAAGCTTCAATCTCATTCTGAATAGCCTCAGGTTTGCCTTGTGTTGATTTTTCAAATCCTTCACGAATGGCTTTGTCCATCTTTTCAGCTGTAATCAATCCAGAAATAATACTTAGGCGAACCACAGCTGTTTCGTTATTTGATACAATAAGGCTTGCTTCTTGCTTGGTGTCTGAAACAAATAAGCCAAGTGTGTACATGTCCATCCACAATTTAACACGGGTTCCAGTTCCTTTGAGATGAAGATCCTGGTTTTCAATTTTAAGATCTTGAGGAAAAACTTCAGTTTTGTCTTGAGCTATGGCAGTTAAACTGAAAAAAGCCAGAATTATAGGTATGAGTAATTTTTTCATTCATGTAATTATTAAGTAATAAGGTTTGAAACAAACTTATTGTAATTTAAACTAACTATATACAATTTTAGCATAGCATAAGTAAAAAGTCGCTACGATATTAACCAGGTAGTTTAGCCACAGGGGGTATTGTCGTTTTCCAGATCTTAGATCACCTTCCAGTATGTAGATAAAGGTAAAAAAGACACCAAAGGCCCACATCAAAAGAAAGGACCAGTTGAAGCTGCTTACATCTTTGGTTTCCCAGGTTTGAACAACTTGTGGTATAACGCCAATACTGAGTATGATATTTCCAAACCAACCCAATGATTTGAAGAAGCTTATTTTTTTTAAGAGTTTGTACATAATTGTTTTGTCTTTTTATTTGACTAACAATAATACTAATATTCTATCTATAAACTCAGCATATATTTAATAATAGACTCATTAAAGCTTGTGTGTCTAACGAGATTCACTTTGCTGACTAGGTGTTTTGTTCTAGCCATATTACCCGTATATGTTTTATGTAGGACACCAAATCCGGCCGTGTAACCGGTAAAATAAAATTTGGTGAAAATCTGCTGAATACCTAAAGCAAGAAAGGCTCCATTAAATAAAAATGTAAACGAACCTTCGGTAATTTTACCACAATATATTTGTCCTGCTCCAGGTATAAATCGAGATAAATTTTCTGCTTTATTAATTGATTTAAGTTTGGGTAAATTCTTCTTAGAATATAAAGAATCGATTTTTTTGATACTAATTAATCTATCGTTTTCTTCTGAAACATATTGCTTTGCATATAACTTGGCTTTATTTTGAGCATTCTTCCACTTTTTCATTTCATTTAAAACAAAAATTTCAACCAATTGAGTCTCTTGAGGGAGACTTTTTGTTTTATGCCTAAGTTGTGTAATCTGCATTAGGGCTTTGGGTAGCTTATTATCCAAATAATAACAAAGGCTCAGTTCTCTTTTTATTTCAATGTAGTTATCAGTGTTTTCCCGAAAGAGGTTAATCCGTTCTAATGTTCTACAAGCCTTAGTGAAATCAGCTAATAGTTTGTAGCACTGCGCTTTCTTGTATAAACAATTATAATTGGATTGTTTGGTATCTGAGTAATACAAAAAACGCTCATATTCGATGGCAGCAGATTGAAAGTCTCCAATAGAGAATAAACTATCTGCTTTTTTTATGATCTGACTATTTTCAGCGTGACTAATTGAAAATGTTCCGCAAAGGAATATGTATATTAAATAATATTTTTTGATCCATTTCATGGTTAAACTCTTCGTTTGAGATTTTTACTGAAAATACCGAGCCGTATATATTACCGACATAAAAAATAGTGAATATCGATCCAAATAGAATTGTTTTAAAATTTTTGATTCCGAGCTTTCTATGGTTCTCCCATGTGACTAAACCCATTGATCCAACCATAAGCAAAGAGGCTATACCTTCTCCTGTTTTTCCGGCATACATTTTTCCAGATCCAGGAATAATTGCAGACATTAAACCTGCTAACCACATTTTTTTAGGCTTTCTATTTTTAAGCGAAGTGTATAATTTGTCGAGGTTTATAACTTCTGTTTGTAGGGCCGGTAGTATTAATTCTGATTTTATACGTGTAGATTCAAAAAGTTCGTAATCACGCTCCAAAAGTGCAATACCTGATGATTCAAAGCTTTTTAGTTGCTGTAGATTTGAATTTAGTTGAATGTCACTTAGAACTTTTTTAGCATCTTCATAGTTTTGAGTGTGAGCATAATTGTAAGCGGCAAAAAAATGACTTTTATGGTAGAAAGTAGACTTTTTGCTAACTCTTTTAAAGTTGTTAGCGGAGTTTGTTAGTTGCTTAAGAGAATATAAACTCCACCCCTTTAAATAGTACAAACTATCGCTATTTGTTTTACCATCTAAATAATTTAGCTCGATAAGTGCTTCCTTAAAATCATTTGATTTGATTAAATGGTGAATAAAATCAAATCTTTGTTTTGTAGAATATTGAGCTAATAGGTTTAACGATAAGATGCAGAATAGGCTTAATATGAATATTTTTTTCACTTTGACTCGATCTTTATTATGGGTTTAATTTTATAATAGCTCACACTGTCATGTGCATGACGGCTTTTTTGATCGAACTTAAAATAGTTGATACTGGTAGCGGCTATTCTATTGCATCTACATATTCTATCAGAGCTCAAAAAAACACCTTTAATGAGGCCATATTCTCGAATAGCATCTTTACTAAAATCAGAACAGGTTGGATGATAAAGGCAGTCTGCAGAAAATTGTTGTGATAATACGTTTTGATAGAGATAGAGTAGGGAGCCAAAGCTCAAACTTATGGGGTTGTATTTTTTTAACCAACTTTTTTCATTTTTGTAAATGTAATCTCTGTGATGCTTGTTAGTATCTAGCGTGTTGGTTTTTGTTTTTAGAATCAATTGCAGGTTAGATTGCTTTTTTGTTTGTGCATATAGGCTTATGCTTACATTAAAGGTGAAAAGGAGTATAAGAGTTAGCTTAAAGCTCAGATTGACTAACTTTTGCATTGTCAGGAATTTTAAAGTTAAAATAAGATGAAGTTGGTGTATTCGTGACATTAATATTTGAGAATATAGTTCGTTGAACAATAGAGTCTCGTTCTGGAGTGTAACTTATTTCAGTCACCTTTGTAGGCATTTTGAAATAATTGGTTGCAAAATAATCGTAGTAGTATATTTTTTTAAGAATATCTCCCTCAAGATTGAAATAGGCTGCGTAAATTGGGTAGTCTCCATCATAAACAATTTCAACTTTTCTTATGGTCCTCATTGTTTCTGGTGCTTCCCAAACAAATATTAGGTATTTATCATCTAAACGAGAATCTACCATAGTAAAGCCTTCTTTTTCCAATCCCAAATCTTGTTGCTGATTGTTGGCAAAGTAATAAATCAATTCATTTTCGCTTGATAAAGTTATATCCTGAGTATAAGTTACTGTATTTGTTTCAGGGATATAAAGTTTTAATTCACCTTCTCTGTTGCTTACTTTTATGAATTTATGCGGAGAAGTATATGAGGATACTAACACTCCTTGTTCTCTATCGTAGAAAAAATCGGCATGAGCCTTGCTTAATAAACCTTTTTTATACGACTGATTATCCATACTATAACTAATGTAATTTGAACTCTTTTGAGAAAAAGAAAGAGTAGGTATGAGGATAAAAAGGATTAATGAGAACCGAATAAGCAACATATTGTATTATTAGATGATTAAAAATAAAATTGCTGTTATAAATCACAATTAACATTGGACTTATAACAGCAAATAGGCATTAAACTTTTAGTGGCTCCACATAAAGAATTTAGGGTTATCAACAAATTGGCTGATATCGTCGTAATTTATTATAAGAACAATAAAATCGACTAATGGGACTAACCCAAAAATACCACCACAAGTTAGGATGTACCCAACTCCAGTCATAACCTTAGTTCCAAGATAAAAACGGTGAATACCTAATCCTCCTAAAAAGAAATCTAATACGATCGCTAATAAAGGATCTTTAGCCTTCACAGTAGAATTAAAGCTTGCTGTAGATGTCATCAAGTTCGAAGACATATCAGTTAAATTCATCATGACAGTTGTTGAAGCTTTTTCAAACAAAACATCAATTTTAGCATCGTTAACTTGATAGTTAGATGCTTCTACATTCGAAAATGTAAACATGGTGCAAATAAATGCAACAACGAATAGAAATTTTTTCATTGAAATAGGTTTTATATGTTCAAATCAAAATTAAGTAAATAATTGTATTTAACAATTTGAGGCTATTGAATTTTATTTAAATTCTTGAAATCATCACCTGTAGGGTTCTGGAAAATTTTTAGGTTAAATTCTGGAACAATGGCTAATATATGATCAAAAATATCGGATTGTATTGCTTCATAGTTAGCCCACTCCTGATCATTTGAAAAAACATAAATCTCAATTGGAAGTCCTTTTTCAGAAGGTTGAAGTTGACGCACAAGGAAAGTCATATCATTGTGGATTTTCGGATGACTTTGCAGATAAGCCTCAATGTATTTTCTGAATGTTCCAATATTCGTTAAGCGTTTCTGATTGATTGGAATCTCATTTTCAGGATTAGCTTGTTTGATTTCTTCTTTTTTCTCAGCGATATAGCCTGAAATAAGTTTGACTTTTTCAGCCATCTCAATCTCTTCATCATCAAGAAAGTGGATTGATTTTACATCGATATTAAAATGACGTTTGATTCTTCTTCCGCCTGATTTTTCCATGCCTTTCCAGTTATTGAAAGATTCGGAAACTAAAGCATAAGTAGGTATGGTACTAATTGTTTTATCCCAGTTTTGCACTTTCACGGTATTTAAACTGATGTCGATGACAGTTCCATCAGCATTTTTTGATGGCATGCTAATCCAATCCCCAATGTTCACCATTTTGTTTGCCGAGAGTTGAATGGAAGCGACAAAACCAAGAATTGTGTCTTTAAAAACCAAGATGAGTACGGCTACAAAGGCACCCATTGTACCTAAAATATAGATTGGGGTTTTATCAATAGCAATACTAATAATTGAGATTGATCCCATTATGAAGAAAAAAATCTTAACGACTTGTATGTAACCTTTAATGGGACGAGTTTTACTTACTGGCAATGTGTTGTAAATATCGTTGGTTGCATTAAAAAACGAATTAATCAACATTAATGCTAATATTATCATGTAAACTTGTGCACCTTTCTCTATATATTGCCCAATTGTAGACTGGTTTATTAGAGAAGCACTAGAATAAATGATGAATGCTGGGGCAAAGTGAGATAATTTATTGAATACCTTTCTTTCCAAAAGAATATCATCCCAATGGGTTTTGGTTTTTCTAACCAACTTGGTGATTATTGTAATCAAAACTTTTCTCGAAATAACGTCGGAAAGCCAGGCTAGAATTAAAACCACCACAACAGCAATTGCAGATTGTAGAATAATAGCAAAATTTTCGGCAATACCTTGATTGATTAACCAGTCCTTTAAATGAATTCCAAGTAGTTCTTTCATGTTTACTTATCTATGAATGAGAATCTTTTGATTACAATTGATAATATGTACAGTTGGATTTAATACATGAACAAATATATTGAATCGCTTTATTAAAATGAAACTTCAAAGAGATTCCTCTATTGAGAATCTGGATATCCTTCTAAATAGTTTCAAGAACTGCAAAAGATCATTTAATAGCAGTAAACTTTCTTTTAACTTTGCTATAACCTTAAACTTATAAAAATGATTCGATCTTTAACATTAATTTTAAGCTTGCTATTAGTAGCAAGCAAGCTGAGTTTTGCCTCAGTTGATTTTGATACCTATTTTGAACACAAAACATTACGTGTTGATTACCTACTGGGAGGAAATGTAAATGAACAAACGGTTTTCTTGCAAAATTTAAAGAAGGAAGCTCACTGGGGAGGTTCAATAAAAAATCTTGTAGATACCTTTAATTATGGCAATTTTCGATATAAATTGATTGATAAAACCTCAGGAACTTTAATTTATTCTCGTGGCTTTGGGTCTTTGTTTCAGGAATGGCAAGCTACTCCAGAGGCAAAAACTCTGAATAGGTCCTATTATCAAGTGAATGTGATGCCTTTTCCTAAGAATAAAGCTCAGTTTATTATTGATTATAGAAATAGGGATGGTGTTTTTGTCAAGCTTTTTGAATATGAGATTGATCCAACTAATTATTTTATTTTAGATGAAACAGCAATAAAGCTAAAGCACTCTAAACTTATGGGTAATGGAGATGCTGATTCCAGTATTGATGTGGCTTTCATAGCTGAAGGCTATACTAAGGAGGAAATGGGAAAATTTAGAGCGGATGTGGAGCGACTTGCAGGTTATGTATTGAATGTAGAACCATTTAAAACTTATGCTGACCGCTTTAATATATATGCATTGGAATCTATTTCTGAAGAATCGGGACCAGATATTCCAGGAAAGCATATCTATAAGAATACCGTTCTAAATTCAAACTTCTACACTTTTGATTCGGAGCGATATCTTACAACTTCTGATTTGAAAAATATGTATGATATAGCCGCCAATGTGCCTTATGATCAGATTTTTGTGTTAATTAATACGGAGAAATATGGCGGTGCAGGGATTTATAATTATTACACATCCTGTGCATCTGATCATAAATTATCACGAGAGGTAGCAAGCCATGAGTTTGGGCATGGTTTTGTGGGATTAGCTGATGAATATTACACTTCGGGTGTATCGGTAGAGGATTTTTATAATCTGAAAGTAGAACCTTGGGAGCCTAATATCACAACTCTAATCGATTTTGATAGTAAATGGAAGTCAATGATAGATGAGGGACTTGTTACACCTACTCCAAGAACTAAAGAATATGAAGGTAAAGTTGGTCTCTTCGAAGGAGGCGGTTATATGAGTAAGGGAATATATTCCCCTGTTCAGGATTGTAAGATGAAATCCAATAATAAGGATGAATTTTGTCCTGTTTGTCAGAAAGCTTGTGAAAGGCTGATTAAATTTACAATTGGAGAATAGCTTTGATGATTCGATATAAAAAAATGCACTCATTAATATGAGTGCATTTTTTATGAATAGAGTATTATATACTCTTATTCTTTATCTTTTTTAGCCAGACTGTAGAATACGAGTAAAGCTAGTCCTCCAAATAAGAAGATCATAGAGAAATATGAAACCTCTTCGCTCATTCTGGTGTATTCATCAAGAATATTTCCAACCAGAATTCCAACAGCTAAACCAATAGCTAAAATACCGTATTTTAAACTCTCCTGAGTTCTGTCTTTAGCTGGACTTACCAGAAGTTCAGCGCTAAGCCCTTTTTCAATTAGAGCCTTTCTTTCACGATGGCGGTGAACAAGAAAGATGCATAAAGGTATAATTCCAAATACAGAAATAATTGCGACTACTCCAGTGATATCCATAATATAAGTTTTAAATTTAAATAATATTCTTCGTTGTAGTGAAAGCTGTATGTTTTTTGCTTTCAACTTTATGACGCCATGTTCGAAGAAAGGGTTACAAATAATAATATTTTTTTTTGATAGGGATTCTATCTCTATACGAATCACTATATAGTTGTGTCATTATTTTTTTGTCATTTTATCTGTAACCTATAAAGGTTTAGTGCGTCTAACTATTAGTAGTTCGAAACAGATGCAACATTTAGGGACATTTTAGAGTCTATTATATTGTGGAAAGGTATGAGGGATATGATTGTCTTCGAACAAGTTTGTTAATCTAGTTTCTAAACATTAGGACATGAAGTCGAACAAGGATAGCTATTACATACAAAAAATTAAGGAAGGCGATGTTGGTTCATATGCCTACTTGGTTGACCGTCATAAAAAAATGGCCTTTAATATTGCTATGCAAATAATTGGGAATAGAGAAGATGCTGAAGAAATAACGCAAGATGCTTTCTTAAAAGCTTATCAGGCATTAGATACTTATAAAGGAGAATCAAAATTTTCGACTTGGCTTTATCGAATTATATACAATGCATCTATTTCGAAGATGCGAAAAAAAAAATTAGATCAGGTTTCCATTGATGAGGATTATAATGCTTCGGTAAATGTGAAATCAACACAGTCTGCACTTCAGGCTTTAACCAATGAGGAGCAGAAACTATTTATCAATAGGGCACTCAATAAAATGAGTGGTGATGAAAAAACGATCATTCATCTCTTTTATTTGGAAGAGAATTCAATTGATGAGGTTAGTGAAGTTACGGGTTTGAGTGTGGCAAATGTAAAAGTTAAATTACATCGATCTCGAAAGAAATTATACGGTATCTTAGAGCAGTTTTTACAGAAAGAGTTAAAAACGATACTTTAAGACTTAGATTAAATAATAGAATAAAAGAAACTTGCTTTTCTAATTGAGACAAAATTTGGAACAGATGCAAAAGGAAGATAGATATAAAGACGAATTTATTAAGAAGCTATTGAGTGATGTTGAGCTTGAGGAGCCGTCCACCGATTTTACTAAAAATGTGATGGATGACGTGATGCAAGATTGGTTAGCTAATTCGGTAAGCGTTAAGAAAAAAATGCCTGTAAAGCATTTACTGATATTAATTTCGATTGTTTTATTGGCGGTGATCATTCTCTTAGGAACTGATGTGCACAGTATTGTTGCTTCGTGGGAGCATCCCTTAATCAAGCAGGTAAATGCTATTCTAATTCAGCCAATACATGATTTATTAAACGGGGCAGTTGATCGTATCGTCAATCTGCCTGTTATTGTTTATATAATCATGATTGCAGGCTTGTCATTAGTTCTTTTTGATAATCTCATGAAAAAGATGTTACACCAATCCTAAAGATTTTGTCTGTGAAGCAAAAAAAAATGCTGTCGAGTAATCGACAGCATTTTTTTGTGATTTTCTATCCTAGAATGGAAGATCATCCTCTTCTGGTGCTGGAGGCATATCAGCAGCATTGAACTCTGGCATTTCAGCGGCAGCAGCAGCTTGCATTTTTTCAATTCTCCATGCTTCAAGATTTGAAAAGTAATTTACTTTTCCGTCTTTTTCCCATTTTCTTCCTTTGATGTTGAAAGAAACCTTAATGTTTTCGTTAACAGAAACAGTCTCTAATAAATCGCAACGATCTTGAGTCAACTGAAACTTAATGAAATCATTCCAATCAGAATTTCTTTCATTTTCAACCTCAATTACAAATTCTCTTTTCTTAAAACGATCGCTTATTTGTTGAGTATCCTCTTTTAGGATAACCTTACCGTTAATTTCAAAATTCATATAAATATCTTTTGCTTAGTAAGTATTTACTAATGTTGATTATTGTAAATTTTCTTAAGTCAGAATTACTCTCTGATGATTACAATCTTCTCGATTTCATCACCACCTTTAATTAGGTCGATTACTTCAAGACCTTCTACAACTTTTCCAA
>Ga0209379_10002400_pt1 | contig 11437 bp, 9 predicted proteins | sample tdDd001_FD_187124 | JGI IMG/M metagenome (GOLD analysis project Ga0209379, IMG submission 187124) | Marine sediment microbial communities from the Atlantic coast under amendment with organic carbon and nitrate - tdDd00.1 (SPAdes)... | ecosystem: Environmental > Aquatic > Marine > Coastal >...
GTGACTTGACAATACTCTTCTTTTCCGTCAGATATTCTACCATCCCTCGGACACCACCAGATACTTCGATGACGTATACAAACGCACCTATCATCAAACAAAACAATATTGATTTAGCAGCCCAATCATCTTGGAAGACCTGATATATGCTGTTAAGGCCTACAAAATTCGTACTTGTCCTTATATCTAAAATAATTCCAGCTGAAATAATACCTGCTAGCAATGATAGGAACACATTTCTCATTGTAAAAGCCAGTACAATTGCTAGTAATACTGGAATCAGCGATAACCAATTACTCTCCATTTTAATCCTCCATATACACTTCATAAGTAAGCAATATTTTTAGTGTAGCTTCATTATAGGATTTAAATATTTCCATGAGAATGTAATAATTGAGTCAAAAACAGTAAAAACGACACCTTGATGTAGGTGTCGCTTAATTATGATAATATTTCTTTTTAAATTCTGTAGGTGATACACCTTCATAACGTTTAAAAAACTTTGTGAAATTCGATGGTTCATCAAATCCCATCAAGTCTGAAATTTCATTAATTGTTAACTTACCTTGTCCCAAGTATCGTTTAATTTCTAATAACAATCTATCTATGATAAATTGCTTGGCTGATAAATCCACAATCATTCTTGTGGTTTGGTTAATCGTTTTTTGAGTGACCAACATCATTTCAGCATACTCTTGAACTGTTTTCTTTTCCGCATAATGCATTTCAACAAGATTTCTAAACTCAACAAACCGTTTATTCATTAAAGGATGTTCCTTTTTTTCATCTGAAACGCTAACACCGCGGAACGTCAGCAGAAAACTTCCAAATATTGATTTTATAAGCTGTTTATTATAAGACTGATCCTCCATTTGATACTCTTTATATAATAAATCAATTAGAATTCGATTTGTCTCTTCTTTTTTTACGTTTATACCAACCACAGGGGTATTGAGTGGTGTATTAAATTGATCCATAAAAGTCTGTACACTGAATTCTGAGTGACTATACAAAAAGTCTTCAGTAAACAAGAGGATGTATCCTGTCAAATCAGTACATTCAATGAATCGATGGACTTGATTTTGAGCAATTAATACGACATCTCCTTTTTTGATATCATACGTAATAAAATCAATTTCATGTTTTCCTTCACCAGAGGTTATATACATCAAGATGTAAAACTTGAGTCTAAACACACGAGAAAGGTGCCCCATCGATCTTGTGTCAAAAAAATCATGTAAATCTACAATTTCAAAATTCAATAAGTCATTTGATGATTTCTGAAAACCAAGGCGTTTTATTTTACTCATTAGAACCTCCTTGTGAGTTGATTTTATCTTACTAATTATTCTCAATCATGTTTTACAAAGTAATCCATATAGTCAGTTTAGCACCTTAATTGGTTTTTGGCAAGTTGACACTTTAAACTCCAAACCATGCTCTAACATCTCACCTCACATCACAACTGTTCCGGTACAGTCAGCCTTCTTGTTCATTGATTCTTAAAAGTCTAGTGGCTATCATTAACGTATAAGCATCAGACATGTCGTTCTTATAGAAAACTAACGGAGGAAATTAACATGGATAAGAAACCAGTAAAAATAGTAACAATTGGCGGTGGTTCTTCATATACACCAGAACTTGTAGAAGGTTTTATCAAAAGATATGATGAACTGCCTGTAAAAGAACTTTGGCTCGTAGACATTGAAGCAGGAAAAGAGAAGCTTGAAATTGTCGGTAACCTTGCAAAGCGCATGGTCGAAAAAGCTGGCCTGCCAATGAAGATATTTTTGACTCTCGACAGAGAAGAAGCCATGCCCGGTGCAGACTTCGTAACAACACAGCTGCGTGTAGGTCTATTGGATGCACGAATCAAGGATGAGAGAATTCCATTGAGCCATGGTCTCATTGGACAGGAAACAAATGGTGCTGGCGGCATGTTCAAAGGCCTCAGAACAGTGCCTGTAATCCTGGACATTGTCGCTGATATAAAAAAATACTGTCCTGACGCATGGCTGGTAAACTTCACTAATCCAAGCGGCATGGTAACTGAAGCTGTGCTTCGATACACCGATCATAAAAAGGTCGTAGGTCTGTGTAATGTTCCAATCGGCATGCAAATGTCTTTAGCTCAAGTGCTCGAAGTGGCACCTGAAAGACTCCGTCTGGAAATTGCAGGCCTTAACCATCACTTCTTTGCGACAAATGTATTCCTGGACGGAAAGAACATCATGCCAGAGGTACTCGAGAAGTACATTGAGTTCTCAAATAAATTCGGCATCAAAGAAAGAATGGAAATGATGAAATCGAAGCTGGCAAACGCTGGCGAGGAAAAAAGCAAAGAAGAAAAAAGTATCTCTAAGACGCCTATGCTCATGCCTTTTTCCGAAGCATTCCTACGCGGTATCAACGCTATACCATGCGGCTATATGATGTATTACTACCATACAAAGGAAATGCTTGAAAAGGAACTTGAAGAGTATGCTGAGGGAAACGTCCGCGCAGAAGTCGTTAAGCGTACGGAAGCAGAGCTGTTTGAGCTATACAAAGATGAAAACCTGGCTATCAAGCCACCTCAGCTTGAAAAGCGCGGCGGTGCGCATTACAGCGATGCAGCATGCAACCTGATCGCATCCATCTATAATAACAAAGGTGACGTTCAGTACGTCAACTGCAAAAATGATGGAGCAGTCAGCGGCATCGACAACAACAGCGGCGTTGAAATTGCAGCAGTCATCACATCGGAAGGTCCTAAGCCAATGGCAATCGGGGATATCTCTCCTACAATCAGAGGCACAATCCAAAATATCAAGGCGTTTGAGTCTCTGGTTTGCGAAGCAGCTGTCAAAGGCGACAAAAACATTGCCCTTACAGCGATGAACAGCAACCCTCTGATAACATCAGATACTGTAGCTTCAGAGCTATTCGAAGAAATGCTCGAAGCGCATAAAGAATACCTGCCTCGTTTTTTTAAATAGGATCACTTTAAATAGGTCTAAATAAAAAAAATGAACTGCCGCTCCCAGTCGGCAGTTCATTTTTTATGCTTTTATTCAGATATCATTTTTTCTATTTCTGATACTATGATCGGTATGCCTCTCTTTATTTGCTTGCTATTTGCCCTTGCAATGCATATTCGAATCCCTTTTTCATATGACGAGGGGTTCAAGTAGTAGATATCACCAGACCTGATCTTGACGTTTTTCTTCTCCAAATTGCTTATGAGTTGTTTTTCATTGATGTTATCAGGCAGCTTGATATACGAGTAATAGCCTGATCCGTATGTCCACTTGCACCCTTCAGGCAGATGATCTATCTTAGCAATTTCTGCCTTTAGACATTCAATTCTATCCGAATATTGCTTTTTCAACTCATTGATATGGCTATTTATCATATTGTTTTTAATAAATATCTCCAGTGTCGCTTGAGCCAGAATGGAAGACGCAACATATGAATAATAGTAGTTCTTCCTTTTATATTGCCAGAATAGATCAATCAAATGGGTCGGCATGACACACAGCCCAATTCTTATCCAAGGTATAATTTTCGAGAAGCTTTTCAGATATATGTGATGCTTGTGGTCACCGTAAGAATACACCGGATCATACCTCACATCAAAATCCATCTCCGCGAGATAATCATCTTCAACGATATATACATCATAGGTTTGTGCCAATTCTGCTATTTTTTTTCTCGTTTCCTTCGTATAGCATGTCCCAAGGGGATTATGATGTCTAGGCGCAGTGTAAAAAAACTTTATATTCTCGGTTTTGAACAGACTCTCCAATACATCAAGATCAATACCGTTTTCATCTCTGGCAATTGTCATGGTCTTTACATTGGCTTGCTTCAAGAACATAACATACATTGCATAAGTCGGTTCTTCAATTAATATGACATCCTTGTTATTTGGAAATGGCATTTCAGACAGCAGTGTAAGCACTTGCTGAATTCCCAAATTGATAAATATGTTTTTATAGGACGTAAAGACCTGATATTCTCTGAGATATTTTACTAGCAGGCGCCTTAAGGATTCAGTCCCTTCAATATCCGGATGCAGAGCCGTATGGCTGTAAATATCTAGTGCCCTATTCATACAATGCTTAAAATCATTGTTAGGCAATTCGTCAATCCGCGGAGTCCCCGTGGAAAAATCAATGATGCTCATGTCTCTGTCACTGTTTGCAAGTAGCTCCTCAACTATGTAATAACCACTCTGTGGCACAGCATAAATGATATGCCTTTTTTTCAGTTCCTCATAGGCTTTAATGGCCGTCGCCTTACTGCAGTTGTACATGTCTGACAGAGCGCGAATTGAAGGCAGCTTTTTGCCTGGTTTGAATTTATAGTTTTTTATCCTCCGCTCAATATCATTGGCAAGTTCTTCGTATCTATACATATGTATCACCCTTTTAAAATAGTGCTACTTTACCTGAAGTATACTATAAGACTTACACAGCCTTCACTAAATTATGAATTAGACTTCACGTATTTAAGAAACCCATCTTCCATAATTAAAGTTAGTCTTCCTAGCTCATTCAAATACTGCACATATGACTTTAACATTCTTTCTATTATGACATATCTGTATATACTACTCACGTTAATATTCCCTTTAATAACAACAGCCTTCATAATATCTTCAATTGTCATTGCGCCATTTATAGCATCATATACGTTTTCCGCTCTGTTCATATAAAAATCGATATTATCCGTTATGAGTTTGCTAATATTATCATACATGCCTTTATGTGCCACTATATACTTACTACATTTTAAGTCATATAGCTTTTCCTTGCTTTTTAGATCCTCTTTGAGTATAAAAGCATAGGGCATTTTTGCCCCCTTCATGACTTCATAACTTATGAGTGAATCTCCAACATAGGCAACATTATCTGGAGTGATGATGCACATATGTGCTGGACTATGACCTGGTGTATGTAAAAGTTTGAATTTTATACCGCATACATAAATGCTATCTTGATGATCTGAAATCTTAATATCTGTTTCGCAAACCATATGACCAAAATGTTCTTCTACCTCAGTCAAGGTTTGACTGCCATAATAGACCTTAAGGTTAACCGTCGAACTGCAAACTAAAGCCTCATAGGCAGCCATAGCAATAATACAACTGTATTTACTCTTAAAATACGCATTATTTCCTATATGGTCTATGTGAGCATGACTGCATAATATGCCAGCCACTTTAAAGTTGTTTTTTTCCAGCAGAGCCTCAATTCCTTCTCGCTCTCCCTTTGCCCATCCTGAATCCAACAGAATAATTTCCTCGTCATTTATCATATAAAATGGTATGAATGTCATACCTGTATCAATACAAAAAGTATTCCCCTTCACTTTTATTATTTCCATAAATACGCTCCTGTTCATATATGTAAATCTTCATAAGAACATTATACAATATGTTTAGAGCTTATATAATGAACACATTTCTCATTGTGAAAGCCAACACAATTGCTAGTAGAACAGGAATTAATGATTGGAAACACCCAGCTGAATACGTTTAAATACTGGTTGTAAATCTGAATAGAACCATTCTAAGCATTGATCTCTAATCTTTTCAACTCTCGAAAGCTTGACAGAATAATACTTTGAGCATATAATAGCCACTGATAGTCTTTGGTAATTTTTTAAATTATCGATGATAGTTAATGCGTTTTGATCTCGTCCTAACGGGCGGTTCAAAGCGCATTTTCTTTTTTTGAATACAAGTCCTTCAAAATGTGGGAAGTGTAAAACAAAAAATAAATGAACCCTTGCAAATGCAAGGGTTCATTTTAATTTGGTGGAGGAGGCGGGAATCGAACCCGCGTCCAAAAGCATTTCACAAGAGCTTTCTCCGAGCGCAGTTACTGTTTAAGGTCTCGCCATCATCAACGTCCAGTAACGTACAAAGAATCAGGCACAGCCTCTAAAATACCCCATTAAGCGGAGACACACTTAATCTTCGACCCTCGTAAAAGGTTATCCGTAGCGGTTAGCACGACAAGGATGAAAGGTGCTAACTCTGGATGCTGCCATTAGGCAGCTAAAGCGTAATTGTTTTTAGCAATTAGTTTAATTATCCCAGTTCTTTTACGTGTACCCCAGGATAAAAGAAACACGGCTCGCTTACTAATGATCTATACCCCTGTCGAAACCTGTACACCCCCGTGTATGGTTAACCCGACGTAAATCAGGGTTAATAACTGTCTTTCATTGCCTTTTGGATTCTTCTTTCAGAATCACGTTTTGCAATAGATTGGCGCTTATCGTGCATTTTTTTACCTCTACCGACACCAATTTCAACTTTAACAAGTCCCTTTGGTGAGATATACACTTTCAGCGGAACTAAAGTTAGTCCTTTTTGTTGTATATACCCGATTAATCTAGTGATTTCACGTTTATGAAGTAAAAGTTTGCGAACTCTAATTGGATCTGGATTAAATCTGTTTCCCATTTCATAATGACTGATGTGCATACCACTGATGAAAACCTCACCATTGATAACTTGTGCATATGATTCTTTAATATTCACACGGCCCATACGAATGGATTTTACTTCCGTACCCGTCAAGACAATACCCGCTTCCATCTTGTCTTCAATAAAATATTCGTAATATGCTTTTTTATTGTTGGCTATCATTTTTCCAATCGACATAGAAGCGTCTCCCCTCTTGAACATTACGTACAAAGAGAATTGTAGCAGATCCTACCAAAATAGTCAACAATGCTAGATGGAATGTAAATCATACGTAATATTCTTCCATACACATTTTGGGAATAATAACGTTCATACATTTTTATTGTATCGCTACAATTTTCACACAATTCATATTGACACGCTTTATTGTATCGTTTAATCTGTTTTTAACAACACAATACATAAAATTGTATACAGATAAGGGGTGCATCTCAATGAATGAAAGAATACAATTAAACAAAAGCTTAGCACAAATGTTAAAAGGTGGCGTCATCATGGACGTAACAACACCAGAAGAAGCAAGAATCGCTGAAGAAGCTGGTGCATGTGCGGTAATGGCACTAGAAAGAGTACCTGCTGATATCCGTAAAGATGGTGGTGTTGCTCGTGCATCTGATCCACAAATGATTAAGGGCATCCAAGAAGCTGTATCCATTCCCGTTATGGCAAAAGTAAGAATCGGTCATTTCGTTGAAGCTCAGATTCTTGAAGCACTTGATGTTGACTACATTGACGAAAGTGAAGTTCTTACGCCTGCCGATCCAACACTTCACATCAACAAGGCTGAATATAAAGTACCTTTCGTTTGTGGTGCTAAGAATCTAGGTGAGGCCCTACGTCGTCTTGCTGAAGGCGCATCAATGATCCGTACAAAAGGCGAACCTGGAACAGGTGATGTCATTGAAGCCGTTAGACACATGCGTATGATGAATTCTGAAATCAGAAGAATCCAAGGTCTTTCTAAAGAGGAACTTTACAATGCTGCTAAGGAACTTCAGGCTCCAGTACATCTCGTTGAATATGTACACGAAAATGGCAAGCTCCCAGTTGTTAACTTCGCGGCGGGCGGGGTTGCGACACCTGCAGATGCAGCAATGATGATGCAGCTTGGCTGTGACGGTGTGTTCGTAGGCTCAGGTATATTCAAGGCAGGCGATCCAAGAAAGCGTGCAGCAGCAATCGTTAAGGCCGTAACTCACTACAATGATCCTAAGGTCCTTGCTGAAGTTTCAGAAAACCTCGGCGAAGCCATGGTCGGAATCAACGTATACTCTATTGAAAAGCACGACCTAATGGCTAACAGAGGATACTAAAATGAAAAAAATTGGTGTATTGGCTTTACAGGGTGCTTTTATTGAACATGTGAACCTTATTCATAAATTAGGCCACGAAGCGATTGAGGTTCGTAAGGTCAAGCAGCTCGAAGATATTGACGGCCTCATCCTCCCCGGTGGGGAAAGCACGGCAATGGGCAAGCTCCTTGGAGATTTTGAGATGAAGGTTCCACTTGTCAATAAAATTCAAAGCGGATTACCCGTTTGGGGCACTTGTGCCGGAATGATTCTTCTGGCAGACGAGCTTGATGAAGATGATACTTCCCACTTGAAGGTCATGGATATTAAGGTACGCCGTAATGCCTACGGTCGCCAGCTTGACAGCTTTGTTTCAAAAGAAGTTGTTCAAGGGGTATCTGAAGATCCTATTCCTCTTGTTTTTATCCGAGCGCCATACATTGTTTCAATGAAAGACAATGTTGAGCTCATCCACAAAGTGAATGATGACGTTGTTGCGGTAAGACAAGACAACATGTTAGCAACATCATTCCATCCTGAGCTGACAGACAACACGAGCTTTCATGAGTACTTCATCAACATGTGTAGCTAATTAATCCTAGAATAGAATTCTAATAAAAAAAGGAGACCGGCCTCATGCGATTGGGCCGATCTCCTTTTCGTTTATTGAAATGATTTAACACTTATATGGATACTCTTTCAAATTCAAATTCTTTTGTGTATTTTAAAACATGTGACATAACATGATCATATGCTGTATCTGCATTTTCACTTCCATCACGGAACATACCGCTCGCGAAGTTTGTATAGAGTTGGTCATCAAAATAACTGACAATCCCCTCGTCGTGTGCTTCGTGTCCTCTAATAACGATATCAATTTTGAACAGCTCCTGAAACTTAGCAAAATGTGCCCGGCTATAACGGTATCTCTTTTTCTCAAGATATAATTCACCATCGCTACGTTCTGGATCACTCCACATAATATTTTGCACCACTGAACGATCAAGGTAATCTTTTATCGAATCACTTGTAAGATCTGAGGCTGTTGTCACGTATGCGTAATGATCATAATCCCTTAAGCTTGCATCATTTTCGCCATAACCGAGCGTCGGCCGCGGTAAACCGCCGTGGACAGCTAAAATACAGTGCTTCTCCGAAATGATTAATGCAATGAGTGGTAAACTATCGAAAAACATCAAATACTTATCTGTCATAGAGTGGTGAAAAGATGGATTGCGCACAGCCAGTTCTTCTGTATATCTAGGAAAATACCAGAGCGGATCATCTTCATCAGGAATTCTATAAGGAAGCTCAATACTTTGATCCTCTAGCCTTATACCACCGTCATGATTTCCTCGTAACAAGGACACGCGATCTGCAAACAAATACTTAAGAAGAAATATACAAGACATCAGCTCCAAGTGTTTCTTCCCACGATCCACATAGTCACCAGTAAAAACAAGGTGTATATCCTTCGCCTTATTATAGCGCTGCACGAATTCAAGTGAATCTAAAAGCTTTATAAGACTTGTTGAGTCAGAATGTAGATCACCGATAAAGACATACTCACAGTTTTTATCATTGAGTGTATAAATTCGTTCACCTTGAGTCCCGTGTTCGCCTTGTTCAGCGATCTTCGATAAGTTCCGCGAACTATTAACCAACATACTTGTTTTATCACTTACTTCATTCTTGTGAATCTCGATAACAGACTCCATGAGAAATGTATGCTTCTGGCAAAGTAATGACAAGTCTTCATGCATCATATTATCATTATTACCGTAGTTTCCGATAAACTGCTCCTTCAACTTTATGAATAAAGCTTCATCGTGAAATGATCTATTTATTAATGATAATTTACACTCTGAGAGTTGCTTCTTCCAAGCCCCAAATTCAGACATTAACTTACCACTTCTTCATCTGGCTTCTGAGACAGCACATACTTTTCAAGAGTCCAAGCCACTCCGTCTTCCTCATGATGTACTGCAATATCATCAGCTGCTGCTTTAACACCATCATTGGCATTATCCATAGCAACACCGATGCCAGCTGTTTGAAGCATCTCTATATCATTGTCATTGTCACCCATAGCTAGAATTTCATCTGTGTTAATTTTGTAAATATCCGCAAGGGCTTTAATCGCATGACCTTTGCTGACATCGTCATTCATTATATCCATAAGCGAAGGCGCTGATTGAACCACAGTTAGGCCCGTGAGTTGCTTCACTTCTTCAATTATTTTAAGTGATATGTCTTCGTCAGTTAAATTGAAACCCATTTTTAAAACTTTCACAGACTTGCCGATAACTTCTTTCACGTCTGGTAGTAGTTTTGTCTGAATGCCAGTCCCACCAAGTTTTTTCGACATTGATTCAATGTAGTCAAAAAGTGGGCCGTGCTTTTCTGCATAAACAGTGTCTTCATCATAGAAATGGAAATAGTAATCATATTTTCTAAAAATATCAACGACTTTATGAACTATTTCTGTCTTCATTTCATTCAAATATAGAATTTCACCAGTTTCCGGAGATTTAATAATGGCACCGTTACAACCAATGACAGGTGCTTTTAATCCTAAGTGTACCGCATAAGGATACGCTGCTGAGAATATACGACCTGTACAGAGGACAAATGGTACACCGCTATCTCTAACCTGTTGAATTGCCTTCTGATTGACATCACTAATGTTCCCTTCAGAATTAAGCAGTGTTCCATCCATATCGCTGACAACTAGTTTAATCATTTCTGTCACATCCTTTATATCAATACATTTAACGTAATTATTCATAATAATGACGAACCTACATTGAATTATACTAATCTCTTATTAAGAGCACAAGTTAACTGTTTCATTTATTCAAGTTTCGAACAAAAATATAAGGGAGATCTCCAACGTCATGGAAATCTCCCTTTTTCATATAATCAATTATTGAATTTTAAAATTCTCTTTTTAACTTAGTAAGCTGAACTTAATTTCTCTAAAATAAAGAAGTCAATTTCTCTAAGATCTACATCTACACGTTCAACACGTACTCGAACCTTATCGCCAATTCTATACGTATTCGTTGTTCTTTCACCAACAAGTTGAAGGTTCTCTTGATCATAGTAGTAGTAATCATCATCTAAGAGTTTTAAACGTGTAAGTCCTTCAATTGTATTTGAAAGTTCTATAAACACACCAAAATTCGTCACTGAAGAGATCATACCTTCAAATTCTTCGCCGATGTAATCCATCATGTATTCACATTTCTTGATGTCGTCAGTTTCACGTTCTGCCTTCTCAGCAATACGTTCTTGCTCTGAAGATTGCTCAGAAGCATAAGCGACGATTTCCTCAAGTTGGGCAACACGTTTAGGGAATAGTTTGTTTTGAGTCATCTCTCGAATGATTCTATGAATCTGTAAATCAGGGTAGCGACGAATTGGAGATGTGAAGTGACAGTAGTAGTCAGCAGCAAGTCCAAAGTGACCATCATTTGATGGTGAATACTTCGCCTGTTTTAGAGATCTAAGCATCATTTTACTGATAATATGTTCTTCAGGTTTTCCTTCTACTTTGTTTAATAAATTCTGCACAGCCTTAGGATGGATCTCTCCTTGTGCGCCTTTAACAAAGAATCCAAAGTTATGAATGAACTTATTGAATGCCACGATCTTTTCTTCA
>Ga0209379_10002402_pt1 | contig 11437 bp, 7 predicted proteins | sample tdDd001_FD_187124 | JGI IMG/M metagenome (GOLD analysis project Ga0209379, IMG submission 187124) | Marine sediment microbial communities from the Atlantic coast under amendment with organic carbon and nitrate - tdDd00.1 (SPAdes)... | ecosystem: Environmental > Aquatic > Marine > Coastal >...
GTAAAGGAGCTCAGTGTGGGGATAGTAAAGGAGAGGGATAAGGCCTTTGCTAAGCTGGAGACACTGAGTATAGAGGATGACAGATGGAAGGAACTGCTAAAGGAGAGGATACTGTCCTTTGATGAACTGGACACCCTCATGAAAGATAGCCAGGAGGGGCTCACCAAGGCAAATAAAGAGATAAAAGCAGAGATCGAAAAGATAGATATAAACGGTATCGTAGCTGAACTCACCAAAGGAGAGACCCACAACAAGGGAGTGAGAGAACTCGTCGCTGCCAAGGAGATTCTTGCAGAGCTGGAAAAAAGAGCCAGGGATATAGATGGGAAGAGAGAGGAACTGAAAAGATATAACAGAGCAAGGAATATAAAGGTAGAGTATGCAACAAGGGAGAGAAAAAATAAGGAGTACCAGGCCAAAGAGATGAGGTATAAGGAGTCTATAGATGCTCTGGAGGAATACAGGTTAAAAAATAATCCTTCAATAGATGAACTCCCTTTTATAAAATCTACTCTGGAAGAGGTAAAGGAGAGGGTAAATACTCTAGAGAACCTAAAGGAAGATGTAAAAAACTATAAAGACCTGGTAAAAAAGGTAGCTATAGATAAAGAGGAACTGGAAACCCTGGAAAAGGTAAAATTACCGGAAAATACAGAAGCTGAAGAAGAGGTCTTAAGCCAGGGGAAGGAACTGCAGGCAAGAGTTGAGCTAATAAAGACCGGTCTTGAAAAAGCAACTGAGCTGAAATTGGAAAGGGGAGAGCTTGAAAACAGGAAGGGAATCCTCCAGGGGATAGCCAGAGAATATAAGAGAGCAGCTGAAGATGAAGAAAATCTCAGGAAGATGGAGGTCAGACTCAGAGAGCTGGAAGGGGATGAGCTTGCAAGTCTGAAGGTATACAACGACCAGACTAATCTCTGGTTTCAGGATAGGGCCTATAGCTTATCTAAGGAGCTAGAGGAAGGAAAGCCCTGCCTGGTATGCGGGTCTCTAGATCATCCTGAGGTAGCGAAAAAACCTGAGGGGGTTCCCACAGAGGATGAGCTAGCCGGCTATAAAAAAACCTATGAAGCTGACAGCAGCAAAAAAAGCCTGCATAAAGGAAAGATGGATGAGGCCGCTAGATCCCTTGATGAAAAGAAGGCAGAATTAATAAAAAACCTTTCAGGTGCCGGACTCAAGGACGGTTATGAAGAGCTAGAGGAGCTCCTTATAAAAAATAAGAACAGGATAAAGGAGATAGATACTATCTTAGAGGAACTGCCTAAGAGGGAGGATCTGGTAAAAACAGAGGATGAGGCATGTGTAAACCTCCAAAAACTGGAAGAGGTAAAAGGAAAAAAACAGAAGATGGAAACCTCTATTGCTGTGTTAAAGAGAGACATAGCAGCAGGTGAAAAGGAATGCATGAGAGTGGGAGAAAACCTCCAGATTAAAAAGATAGATATAGAGGGCTTTGAGGAAGGTTATAAAAAGACTGTAGAGGAAAGAGGTCAGCTGGAAGAAAGGGTAGCGGAAACGGAAAAGATAAAAGTTACCAGAACTCACATGGAAACCACTCTGGGAAGTGAAGAGAAGGTAGTGGAGGAGCTGAAAAAATCTGCCAAAGAGTCGGAAAAGACCTTTAGGGAAAAATTAAAGGAAGAAAACTTCCAGGGTGAAGAAGAGTATCTGGAAGCCGATGCCATAAGAGGCAGGGAGACAGATGAAGAGATAAGAGGATATGAAGGTGAGAAGATAAGGGTAGATGCTGTAATAGAGGGAAAGAAGGAGTATGAGGGGAAGCAGATCACAGATCTGGGAGAGATCGCTGAAAAAAAGAGGCTTAGTGATATAAGAGTGGGGGAGCTAGGTAATGAGATAGCTAAAAATACCTCTGAAAGATCAAACCTCGAAAAAAGGCGTGATGAGCTAAAGATTACCGAGAAAAAGATAGGTAAGGAGGAAGGTGTCCTCAGGGTATATAAGAAACTCTCAGACATCTCTGAGGGGAAGTATGGAGATAAGAAAAACAATATTACCTTCCAGAACTATGTTCTCGGAGTATACTTTGAAGAGGTCCTGGATAGAGCCAATGAGAGGTTTGCCAAGATGACCGGTAATCAGTATGAGATGCTCCTGTACAGAAAGGAAAAAAGCGGTAAGGGGGAAGCGGGCCTTGATATAAATGTATTTGATTCCCATACAGGGCGTGAGAGAAGTATCAAGACCCTTAGCGGAGGAGAGACCTTCAAGGCCTCCATGGCACTGGCTCTGGGGCTATCTGATGTGGTACAGGGACAAAGCGGGGGGATAAGGCTGGATTCAGTATTTATAGATGAAGGATTCGGAACATTAGATGATGAGTCTTTAAGCGCTGCTATGGATATACTCTTAGAGCTAAAGAGCAGCGGAAGAATAGTGGGGATAATATCCCATGTAAATGAACTAAAACAGAGTATTACCAGTCAGATAAGGGTGGAAAAAACTACCAGAGGAAGTACAGTAGAGGTAGTGAGATAGATTTTTAAAATAAAACAAAAGACCGAAGGAGAAAGAGATGGAAAAGAGACTGAGAGAGTATGCAGAACTAGCTATAACAACAGGAATAAATATTCAGGAGGGGCAAAAACTATATATAAATTCTCCAATACATGCAGTGGAACTGGTAAGAATCCTCACTAAACTGGCATACGAGGGGGGAGCAAGAGAAGTAGTTCATAACTGGATAGATGATGAGCTGAGTCTATTAAAGTATAGTCACGAGAGTATAGAGGAGCTATCTGTCTTTCCTCAGTGGAAGATAAAGCAGATGGAGGACCTAGCAGGAGAGGGAGCAGCCTTTCTTCATGTGATATCTCCAGATCCGGAGTTATTAAAGGATATAGATCCTAAAAAGATAGCTGAAAGCAATAAGGCAAACTCCATAGGACTTAAGGCCTTTAGAGAAAAGATGATGAACCCGGATAATGCCTGGAGTATCATAGCGGTACCTAACAAAGCATGGGCAACTAAGGTATATCCAGATGCAGGGGTTGAAAAAGCTATGGAGCTGCTGTGGAACAGTATCTTAAAGTGCTCAAGAGTGGGAGAGGAAAGAGCTACCCAGAACTGGACCGAGCACAATGCAAAACTTAAGGAAAAAACAGACCTTATGAATGCTAAAAAATTTGCAAAACTTCACTATAAATCCGGAAGAACCGACCTTATGGTGGAGATGTCCCCTAAGCAGGTATGGAAGGGAGGAGCAAATGACACAACTGGAGGTGTTACCTTTAATCCAAATATACCTTCAGAGGAAGTATTTTCTATGCCTAAGAGGAGCGGAGTAAACGGGGTACTGGCAAGCACTATGCCTCTAAACTATGGGGGAAACCTTATAGATAACTTTACCCTTACCTTTAAAGATGGAAGGGTTACTGAGTTTACTGCAGAAAAGGGATATGAGATCTTAGAAAACCTGCTAAATACAGATGAGGGTGCAAGATATCTGGGAGAGATAGCACTGGTACCTGTAGATTCTCCCATCTCAAACTTAGATACAATATTTTTCAATACCCTTTTTGATGAAAATGCCTCGTGTCACTTTGCTTTTGGTACAGCCTATAAGGGGTGTATAGAAGGGGGAGAGAATATGGGAGAGGATGAGCTTATTAAAAATGAGGTAAATACAAGTCTTGTACATGTGGACTTTATGGTAGGAGCTGCCGATCTGAATATAGACGGAATAGATGAAGATGGCAACAAAACCCCTGTCTTTATAGATGGAAACTGGGCTATATAATTAATGGATAGCCTATGTCAATTTTTTTAATTTTCTCTTCAAGTCAAAATTCTTACCTTTTGTCTTGAAACAAAATGTAATGAAAAATTCAAGACTTCCGGCAACGGTCTTTACAAGTAATGCATAGTCAGCGACTCTTTGCTGAAAATTAATGAAGGAGTGAATATAATTTTCAATACTCAGATTTTAAATAAATCTGAGTTTCATTCAAGAAGCCCAGTTAATTTTTAACTGAGTACCATAAATCATAATCATAAATATCATTGATTTATGGCAAACCTATCCTGTTTTACGAGTCGAAGTTCAATTATTCTGTGGAGTCAGACGACTGCCTTCAGTCGATCTTAATAATCTATAGTAGATTGACCTCTTCTTTATAATTTATGATGAATAGCTGTCAATCTAGAAATTATTAATTAAAAAGAGCCAGATTCAGGAACACTTACCTGAGTCCGGCTCTTACTTTTTTTACACATGATCTTCTTCCAGAAGATTATCTTTAGGCTCAGTCTCCACAGTCGTTAAACTCTTTCAGACCGCCCTTTAGATTGTAGATCTTTTTAAAACCAAGCTTTTCCATCATATCACAAGTCCCGAGTGATCTCACGCCTCCCGTTCAGACTACGAGATAGGTATCATCAAGGGGTAGTTCCTTTAACTTATCCCCAAAATCAGGTCTGTGATAATCTAAGATAATGGCATCCTCCACAAGGGGTGCTACCTTTGCTATCTCCTCTTCTGTCCTCACATCAAGAACCTTTACATCATCATCTCCAAGGAGTTCCATAGCCTGTTCCTTGTTGAGGTCAAACTTACTTCCTTTTTTAACTCTAAACTGAAGAGCTACATTTTTTAATAGACTCATATATCCTCCCTAATAAAAATTATGTGATTATATCTATTTATTGTATTTTTTTATAAGAGCCATCAGGATAGCAAAGGTCTCAAGATCCATCTCTCCGTTATACAAAGAGGGTCTGAAGTGCTTCTGAAAAGCCCCTACTACCTTTTTATTGTATTCATCCCACTCCCCGTTCACTATTATAGAGTAGCCGTATCTTTTAAACAACTTTTGTATATCTGCAGTGCTTATAAGAGCGTAGTAGCTTTCATCATAGTAGACATTAAAGGCATCTTCATCATACCATGCACCTACTCCATATTCATAGTAGAGTCTTTTCCAGGGAAAAAGTGGTCCCGGATCCTGTTTTCTGTCAGGGGCGATATCTGAGTGTCCTATGATTTTTGTGGGATCCATATCATACCTTGATGTAATATTTCTGAGGAGTTCTCCTACTTTTAGGATCTCACTTTCCTTAAAGTGTGTATATATCCTTTTTCCCCCAGATTCACGATAACCAGGATTTACGACCTCTATTCCTATGGAGGTATCATTTATATTGCTTCTCTCCTGAAACTCACTGACTCCAGCATGCCATGCTCTCTTGTTTTCAGGAAGAAGCTGATAGATAGGCTCAGAGGGTACATCGGTAACCAGGTAGTGGGAACTCACTCTTGGTCCTGTGAGAGCCCTGATGGAAACATCCCTCCCTGCAGCAGTATAGTGCAGGACTATAAACTGAACCCTCTCATTGAAACCAGAAGCCATATAGGTAGTATCATCTATGTTATAGGAAACTTTTTTTACCTTATACTTAGGTATAGATCTTTTTGGAGGAGCAGCCTTATACACGGTGGCAATATCCTTTTTTTTCATTGTGGTCTTATTTATATCTTTTGTAGTGTTAGCTGTACAGGATGCAAGGGACAGTAAAACTAAAATATGAAAGATTATCTTCATAGCTCCCTCCTGAGGATGGTTAGTAAAAACGGTAAATTAATCAGTTACAATAAAGCTGCTATATCTGTTTCTGTCCTCAGGGGTAAGAGAAGTAGTGATTAAAAGTCCTTCACCAGTATATTCCTGACTTATAACTTTAGTATTTCCTAGAAGGTATGAAGATACATCTCCTCTACTAAAAGGAACCATTAAAGTAAGTGTTTTATTTCCTCTAAAGAGGACATTTTCAATTTCATCTACAAGCTTATCTACTCCTGTATTTTCAAGAGCTGAGATATACATAGTATTCTCATTTTCTTTGTCTTTCCTTTCTTCTAGTTCATTTCCTTCTAATTTATCTATCTTATTATAGACAATTAAGTGAGGAGTTTCCTCTGATTTTAGATCTTCTACTACATCTCTTGTTACTTTCAACTGATGCTCAGAATCTTCTCTAGCTATATCTGTAACATAAAGTAATAGGTCAGCTTCTTCCACCTCTTCAAGAGTAGATTTAAATGCCTCTATAAGTGTATGAGGAAGTTTACTTACAAACCCTACTGTATCCACTAAAATAAACTCTAGATTGTCTCTTAACTTTACTTTTCTGTGGAATGGATCTAGAGTAGCAAATAACATATCCTTTGCTGGAGATATTGTTCTTTCTGGATTATCTTCGTCCATATCCATAAAGTGATTCATAATTGTAGATTTCCCTGCATTTGTATAACCTACTAAGGCTACAGTTGGAATAGTACTTTTTTTTCTGGCTTTTCTACGCACTTCTCTATGTTTTTTCACTTCAGCTAATGCTTTTTGTGCATCTATCATTCTTTTGTCTAGAATTCTTCTATCAAGCTCTAACTTTGTTTCTCCTAAACCTTTTGTCGCTCCTGATCCACCCCCACCAATACGTGAAAGCATCTCTCCCATACCAATTAATCTTGGTAGTTGGTATTTTAGGTTTGCAATCTCTACTTGTAGCTTACCTTCTTTAGATGTAGCTCTACTTGCAAAGATATCAAGGATAAGGGCAGTTCTATCCATAACCGCCACATCAAAGATATCATTTAGGTTACGGATTTGTATTCCACCAAGTTCATTATCGAAGATAACTTGGTCTATATCATTTGTATCGATAAATAACTTTATCTCCTCTATCTTCCCCTTACCTATGTATGTTGCTCCTTCAGGTTTATCCTTTGATTGGGTAAATGTCTTTACTACTTCAAAATTGGCAGCATGAGCCAGTTCTCCAAGCTCACTGAGGGAATCGGTAAATGTGATATCTCCCTTTTTTCTGTACATATCAAGAGCCACAAGAACAGCCCTTCCTCTTACTTTATTCTCATCAAAATTAATTGTAATCACCTCGCCTTTCATTGAAACGATTTGAAATCGTCCCTATACTATATTTTAACAGGTTTATTCCTTTAAATACAGGGGAATTTTATTTTTTTAAGGGGGAGAGGATGATATATAAAAAGGGACATAGATATGCCCCTTTAAATGTTTAATTTTTTTTATAAAATGCGATACTTTCATCTACTTTTAGATAAAAAGGTATCATTATCTGACTTTACATCCCTCGTAGATTTAACTATATCACCACATGGAAGATTAAGAAATAGCAGGAGCAAAGGAGATCTCTCACTGGTTTCCAGGGAGTGGGAACCTTGTACTAAGTTTAACGATATATAAGTTAGAGAATTTTTACTACTTTTCTTGTAGCTTTTTTTTCCATACTGGTAGCAGTGCTTCCGTTAAATACAATGGTATCAGCCATAGCCAGGGAACTCATCATTAACATACCACCTAAAATAATTTTTTTCATTATTCATCATCTCCTAGGGTGTTTCTTTTTTTTATTATATGAGATAATTATAAGGTTTTTCTGAATAAAAGAATGTAGCAGATGCAACAGGAATATATATTTTTGTTTTAATCAGGAGGAGTATGGATAGACAAGCTTTTTAAAGCCTTGTAAATATGGTATAAAGTAATTGAAAAGATTTTTTTTATTTGATAGAGAGAAGAGAAAATTATAAAGGCAACACAAGGAGACTTCAATGGATATAAGATACTACTCCTACACCGAGGAGATAATAGATGATATAAAACCGGGAACGGTGCATATCTTCGATAAAAATACAGATAAGCAGAGTGCAAGAAAAAAATATAAGGGAGATATATTTGATGAACAACCCCTTCTTATGACAACAGGTGAGTTCAAGGGAAACCTCTTTTTAAGTGACAGGATAAGTCTGAAGGAGGAGAAGCAGGTAATTGCCTTTTATAAGGCTCTGTCCTCTGAGCACAGAAAGAGACTAAAGGTTGAAGGCTACTATGATGTGATAGATATCGCAGCTAACTTCTTTAATTTCTTCAGAATGCTGAATGAATACAGGATAAGTGAGATTACAAGTCTAAAGGAGTGGCAAAGGGGTATCTATGATCTTTTTGTGGATATAAGAAAAAACTACCTGAAGCTGCTAGATGAAAGAAACTATACAGACTCTGTTTTTATAGGAAGTGAGGAAAACTTTGAAGGGTCTGTCTATGACAGATATAAGGGGCAGGAGATAGTAATCTACAACAAGCTTTACTTTACTCCAAGGGAAAAATGGATAATAGAGAGGTTAGAAGAGGCAGGGCATAAGTTTGTACTGAAGCTCCAGTTGAACAGGGAAGACTTTTCAGAAACAGATCTTCAGCTGAAAAATGTTACCTATGAAAAAAGTGGTGGTGTAAGGGTATTCAGAACAGCAGATGAATTTACATCCCTTATGAAGATACTAGAGATCACAACTGCCCTTGATAGGGAGAAAAAACACTACTCTATCTATGATGCCAATAATGATAACTTTAAATATAACAACTTCTTTAATGAAGTGGTATATCTCTCTGAGATACCAATCTTTAAGCTCATAGAGTGTATACACATAATGGTAGCAGGTCTGGAAACCCAGGGGTATGTAGATATTAAAAGCCATGATACCAGGGAAATACTGAGGGGCAGACTCCTTATAAATATGAAAAACCTTGTGGAAGTAGTGGAGATAGAGGAGTTCAGAAGATATTATAAACTAGATGAAAGAGATATAGAACTTATAAAGTTTCTTGTGGAAGAAGGATATAAGTTTATCACAAGAGCTGAGATAGAGAGACTTATTAAGCGTCTGGAGGAGGATGAGAAAAGAAGAACCTTTGAAAGGGAGGACTTTATAGGAATCCTTCATATAGCAGAAGACCTGGCAGATATGTATCTCATGACAAATCTCAAAAAGTGGTGTGAAAAGCTCACATTTACAAGGGAGGTAATGAAGGAGTTCAGTACCTCCGACGGGCAAGAGATAAATAAGTACTTTGAGGCACTGAGCGAGGTAGAGATCATAGAAGAATTAGATCTTATCGAGACAGGAGAAGACGGCGAAAAGAGCTGGGATACCTTCTTTGGGGATAATATTTCCGAGGGACTCCTGAGGCTTATAATGAAGTATCACAGATTTAAAGAGGTGGCAGGGAGTGGTCATAAGCTGAAAAAAGAACCCCTTGAAGACCTTCCTACAACCTATGGAACCACAAGAATCTTTATGAATATAGCGGATATATTTGTCCCTGAAAATAAGGGGAGCAGCTTTTTATTAACTGAGGCTCAGAGAAAGGAAGCAGGGATAAAAAATGCCGATGATGACAGACTTCTTGAAAAATATAACCTTCTAAGGGGAGTAATGACCGCTAAGGACAGCTATATAATCACAGTGGAAAACCAGGGGAGCAATGTATCCCTGTCCCCATTTATAGAGGAGATAATAGAGGAAGATAGCGAAGATACCACAGTGGGGATGGACACGGAAAACTATCTTGAAATCGTAAAGGAGATAATGGAGCAAAGAAGACCAGAGGATATAGAAAACCATGAAGATACAGAACTGCCTTTGGATAAAGAGGAGCTTCTGTTAAAGAAAAATATGAGTGCCTATATGTGTGATGAACTCTTTGGGTGCAGATATAAGATGTATCTGAGATATATAATGAGGCTTGACAGGGAAACTCTGGAAGTAGATGAAGGACTCACAAGAAGGGAGTATGGTAACCTGGCCCACGATATATTTGAAGAGGTACTCATGAAGTATATAAAGGAGCCTGGTAGATACGACTCCCTCCAGGGACATGATATAGATACTGGTAAGATATATGAGATAGTGGAAAGGCTGACTAGCCAGCCTGGAAGAAAATTGAAACTCCCACATCTAAATAGTAAATACTATAAGGAGATAATATATAAAAATCTGGCTGAGGGAGTGAGAAGGTTCTTCAGGGAGATATCCAAGGAACTCAAGGGACAGAAGGTAGTGGATATCCATGTGGAGGAGTATGGTTACAAGGAGATAGACAGGGGAATATATCAGAGTGCCAAGGGAGACCTCATCATAGATACTGAAACAGACAGATATATAATCGACTTTAAAACAGGTAACAAGGTAGACAGACAGCTGGACTACTACGGTATCCTATATACGGGAAGAGCCGACGGGGCGAGAAAATATATCTACAATATAGATAAAAATGAGCTGGCTCAGGCTGAAAAGGTTGTCATGACTAAGGAGGATCTGGTAGAGGAGGTAAATACCCTGCTGGATTCTAAGACCTATGAAAGAAACTATACAAGTAAGTGTAAAAGGTGCGACTACTGGGTAGTATGTAAAGAGGTGGAAAAAAATGTCTAGAAAGATAGTAAAAGCCAGTGCCGGAACAGGGAAGACCTACAGACTGGCTCTTGAATATATAGCAAGACTCCTTACAGGGGAGGATTATAGTGAGATACTGTTTATGACCTTTACAAGGTCGGCTACAGCAGAGTTAAAGGGAAGAATATTTGATTTTTTAAAGGAGATAGAGGCTACCGGAAGAGAGGGAGAACTGGCTGTAAATATACAAAAGCTATATCCCGATATCACTCTCAATATAGAGGAAGCGGGAAGTATCTACAGAAAGCTCCTGCTGAATAAGGATAAGCTGAAGATATATACCATAGATTCCTTTACAGGAAATATATTTAAAAAAGCTGTGGGACCCTACCTCAATGTATATACCTACGGGCATATAAACTCAAAGGATGAGGAAAGAGTGTACAGGGATGTATTCTCAAAACTTGTAGCCGGAGGGAACTTTGAAAGGGTAAAGGAGTTCCTGGAAAAGACAGCCGACAGAAATGTAGATAAATACCTAAACCTTATAAAGAAGGTATCTGAGGAGAGGTGGAAGTTTTCCCTCATTGGTCTCAAAGAGGATAGGGGAGACAGCGAGATATTAAAGGATGACCTCTACAGGGAGGTAGGGGAGATATTCCTCACCATAAATGAGCTGGTAGAGGTAGGGAAAAAGGAGATAGAAAAGTGTCTTGGTCCTGCATCTAAAAAGATCTATGGAAAGTTTGGGACAGACCTCCACCCGTCAGAGGAGGTAACGGTATATATCCTGGAAAACCTAAAGGCTATGAGAGAGGGAAAATACTACAACGGTACCCAGACAAGAGCTAAGGGAGTGGCGTATCTCAAGGAAAGACTAGAGGAATCTCAGGCAAGGATATGGCAGCTCCTTGACAGCCTGGTGTACTATGAGGAGATCCTTCCCTATGAAAGAGATATCATAGAGATAGAGAGTCTTATAAGGGATATCTATGATGAGATAAAGTTTAAGGAGAAGGGTCTTACCTTTGCTGATATAACAAACTATACCAGTGAATATATGTACAGAAGGGAACTAGATCTTGTGAGGGACGGTCTTGTGACGGAAAACTTCTATGAGATAGTGGGAGGGAAGATAACCACACTATTTTTAGATGAAGCTCAGGATACCAGTGTAAGCCAGTGGAGGATAATAGAACCTAT
>Ga0209379_10002406_pt1 | contig 11429 bp, 12 predicted proteins | sample tdDd001_FD_187124 | JGI IMG/M metagenome (GOLD analysis project Ga0209379, IMG submission 187124) | Marine sediment microbial communities from the Atlantic coast under amendment with organic carbon and nitrate - tdDd00.1 (SPAdes)... | ecosystem: Environmental > Aquatic > Marine > Coastal >...
GCAACATAAGGCAAATTTGTTACGATATCGCGAGAAGTAATTTCAATCACTCCATCTTGCATATCTTTTGGGTGAACAAACTTGATATCATCAATAAGATTTAATTGTTTTAATAGTACGGCACACACTAGGCCGTCAAAATCACTACGAGTAACCAGTCGGAATTTCTGCTCTGACATCTTGCACATCCTATGCTCATGCAAAATTAATAGTATAAGATACCTTATTATAACTAGCCCTAATGTTTCATCAACAAAACGGTCAGTTAGTATGATCTGTATCTTATAATTCTAGTCCTACTCCATCTTTTAACAAACTTAAGACAATGTTTTTTCACACTTATCCTATAGTCACTCGCGAGTTATTGATCCCATTGGAGAAATAGAATGAAAAAAGCCCCTCTTTTTTTGTCATTTATAGGCACCTTAGTTTTGGCTGGATGTGCTAGCCAATCTGACGATGAATACCAAGTAAAAGAGTACACATCCATGGCTAACCCGGCTGCTGTATATTGTGTTAAGCAAGGTGGTGAGTTAGAGACTGTTGACGAAAATGCCAAACGCGTTACTTACTGTGTCTTACCCGATGGTAATCGTGCAGAACAGTGGGAGTACTACAGAAACAGCCAACAACAAGACCAAAAGTCTTAAGCACGTTTAGCGATAACCGCTTTCTGGATCCAAACGACGATTCAAAGCGGTTAACTCTACGTTAAACTGATTGAGCTTTCCCCTTATTAACTCGATAGATGCATTCTCATCTGTTTGTTCAATAATGCTCGCAAGCAGATCAATTTTCTCTTTCATACTTTGTTCTAGCTCTAAGTCCAATAGTCGCTCAATGGCAGCACGCGCGATGATAGCGGGTTGGTAACGTACAAGCTTATTCGACTGACTAAATGCATGTTTAACAACGCCCTCCAAATAAACGCGATACACCGTTAACTCGTCCAGCGCTAAGAAAGCTAAACCTTGCTTTGTTCGATGCGGATAAGTGACGTAACAGTGCGCATTTCTTTCTGTTGGAATTCGTATTGGCAGTCCAGCTTTCTCACAACGTTGCTTCAATACCCTCAATAACCCTTGTTCATCCATTAATGATTGAATCTGAAAAATCCGCTCTAAATGGTAGTCATTGCTTACAAAGCTCACCGTCACCTGCTGATCAGATAAACTAATTTCACTAGAGTTCAACTTGATTGCTGCGTTTTCAATATTCTCAACCGTGTTGGTTGATTCTTCTTCAAGGATAATTATTTGGGGTTCTTTGCAACCGCGCGACTTTATCTGCTGATAGTAACGAAACATTGCTCCCGCTTCAGAGCAAGTCTGTCCTTGCGTAATTCCGCCGCAAAAAACTAATGCCGTCTGTTTAAGGTTATAGCGGCTAAGAAACTCTGATAACGCTTCAACCCTAGAACGGCCCTCTAACGTTAGTTCATCACACACCAATCGTTTACCAAGGACGATGATCACATCGCGAATACTCTCAGTTTGACCAGTTCTCACTTATATCCCTCTGTTTTAATGATATCTGTACAAAATGAAATTTTGTCGGTAGCTTTAAGCCCAGTTAACATTATGTTAACTATTATTAAGAGAGCTTGAGCACAAGCCTTGTCAGCACATATATACAGGAAACAGACTTATGCTGTCGATATTCGATATTTTCAAAATAGGCGTGGGGCCATCAAGCTCCCACACCAATGGCCCTATGCTCGCAGGGTATCATTTTACTCGATTGCTCGCCCCGTCAATTAGTAAAACGCATCGAGTACAAGTTGATTTATTTGGTTCTCTTTCTTTGACGGGTAAAGGCCACCATACTGATCGTGCAGTCATACTAGGCTTGATCGGTAACAAACCCGATACCATAAAAATGACCAGTGCAAAAATGGCCCTACAACAAGCCATTGATGGCGGTTCACTCAGCCTAGCATCAGCACACACAATCAACTTCAGCTATGAGAGTGACATTTTATTCCATACTGACAACCTACCGCTTCATGAAAACGGAATGTCGATTACAGCTTATGACGCGCTCGGAACTCAACTCGTGACGGAAACTTACTATTCTATTGGGGGTGGTTTCATTGCGACAGCTGACGAGATGACAAATGGCTCCTCACAAAAAGAGATTGAGGTTCCGTTCCCATTCTCTAGCGCTGACGAAATGTTGAATGTTGCTGAACAAAATGGCTTTAGTTTAGGTCATATGATTTTGCAAAACGAGACTAGCTTTTGGAGCAGTGAAGAGATCGATGCCAAATCAGAGCAGATTTGGAAAGTCATGTCTCTTTGTATGCAACGCGGCTTTGAAACTGAGGGGATCCTTGAGGGCGGCTTAAACGTCACTCGACGAGCGCCAAACCTGCTGAAAAAACTTGAAGCGAACGCAGCAATTGAAAATGATCCGATGGAAATCATGGATTGGATTAATCTATTTGCCTTTGCAGTCAGTGAAGAAAACGCCGCTGGCGGTCAGGTCGTAACCTCCCCTACCAATGGCGCTGCTGGTGTCATTCCTGCCGTGCTTATGTATTACCACAGATTCATCAAAGAACTCGATCTTAAGCAGATCAAAGATTTTATCGCTGTTGCCGGCACGATTGGTATTCTCTATAAGACCAATGCATCCATCTCTGGTGCCGAAGTCGGCTGTCAAGGTGAAGTCGGTGTCTCTTCGTCTATGGCCGCTGCGGGGTTAACCGCTTTAAGAGGTGGCAGCAATGAACAGATATGTATTGCAGCCGAAATTGCGATGGAACATTCGCTTGGTATGACGTGTGACCCAATTGGCGGGCTTGTTCAAGTACCGTGTATTGAACGAAACGCTATGGGCGCTATGAAAGCGATAAATGCGTCCAGAATGGCATTAAAACGTACCAGTAAATGTCTTATTTCTTTGGATAAAGTTATCGCAACCATGTATCAAACTGGTAAAGACATGAACCGAAAATATCGTGAAACGTCTTTAGGTGGATTAGCCGTCATTCATGTCGCTCCTCCGTGTGAATAACGCTTTTTCATAAGCGCGAATAACAAAGCCCCGAATAACAATGTTGTTCGGGGCTTTTTCTATCAATCAAACGTTAGATCTGATCGGTAACCGCCAAAACAGCGCTGATCATGTCGTGACCAAATTTAACACTACGCTCAGGTGACCAAGCGTAAAGTGGATCGGGATAGTCATTATTGTCTTTAAATGGCATCTCTACGGTATAGGACAAGCACTTAAATTGTTCAGCAACCCAGTTAGAGCCAACGGTTAAATTCGCTTTGCCCGGTTCATCTTTGTCATAGCCATGCTCATCTTGGAACTCTGGCGTAATAGTATGAAGAGCCTGCTTAAAGGCATTTTCTAAGTTTGCATGGCGTTCATCGTAAGAAGGAATCCCTTCAGAACCGGCTACAAAGTTATATGGAATCGCTTCATCACCATGAATATCGAGGAACATATCAACGCCAGTCTTTAGCATACGCTCACGAACTAAGAAAACCTCAGGGCTACGGTCCATAGAAGGATCTTGCCATTCACGGTTAAGATTAACCCCGATCGCATTGCAACGTAGATGACCACGAATACCGCCATCTGGGTTCATATTTGGCACGACATAGAGAACCGCTTTTTCTAACAAGGCACGAGCGCTTGTATCATCCATATCGAGTAACCGCTGAATGTAACCTTCAGCAAACCACTCGGCCATGGTTTCACCTGGATGCTGACGTGCGATCAACCAGATTTTTTTCTTACCTTCTTCAGGTTCGCCAAAAGTAAGTAAACTCATGTCATTCCCATCCAGAGTCTGACCTAAAGTTTCTAGCTTACAGAGATGGGAACTTTGCGCCATGTGAATCAAATCAAGGTGGCGGTCATAAGTATAAGGGGCAAAATATGCGAAATAGATGGAGGTGTGTTCAGGAATAACCGTAAAGCTCAATGTATCCCCATCGTAATCGGCAGGAACTCGGAACCATTCCTCTCTATCATATGAAGCAACAACATCATAGCCACTCCAACCCTCAGGGTAAGCAGAGCCTTTCAAATCAAGTAACTTGATCATATGTGGCAGGTCAGCTTCCGTTTCTAAGCGAAAATGAAACCATTGATAGAATTCCGACTGATTATCATTAGGGATTCTAAGTTGAATGTTGTCCTTATCGTCAGTATTGACGACTTCGATACTTCCACTATCAAAGTTACTGAAGATTTTCATAGAGTTACGTTCCTTTTACAATTGAACTCGTTTGACGCAGGCTATCACAAAGAATGTCGAAGAAAAATAGAAGAGAACACAGATTAAAATTCGACATTGCTCAACAAATATCCAGCGCAAACGATTTGGATCAAATTCATTACAATAATTTATGCGAATTGACGAAAATTTCGTGCATCAATTATGTTTTCTGCGATAATTGTTTCAATTTATAACATACCACAGAATAAGATTAATCCAGTTGTTAATCCTGTGTTATATCAAGATAATGAGACTATTATGTGGAATAAACTCAACAAATCAATGATGTTCTGCCAAGCGATGTTTGGCTTATCATTCTACGGTGTGATGGTTATCTTAACCCGCTTCTTCTTAGAAGATCTTGGGTATAGTGAAGCAGATACCATGATGGTAGTGGGCGCGTTCTCTTCTATTGGTCCGCTTTTCGCAATTGCGGGCGGCTTTATAGCAGATAAATTCCTCGGTGCCTACCGTTCTTTAACTATTGCCTACGGTACTTTTGCTACTGGTTACACTCTGCTCGTTCTTGGCGCATCAACGACCAATGTACCTATGAGCTTGGTCGGTATTGCACTTGCAAGTTATGCTCGCGGTTTGATGTCTCCTTCATACCCTAGTCTTTACAAACGTACTTTTGCCTCTGAAGAAGACTTCGAAAATGGCTACCCTGTTAACTACTCTGTAAACAATGTGGGTGCGCTTTTAGGTCAATACCTATTCCCAATGTTCGTGCTGGTTATTGGCTTCCACGGTAGCTTTATGCTTTCTGCTGTTATGGCTGGCTTCGCATTTGTTACTCTTGTCATCTTCAACAAACAACTTGTTGGTGTTGCTGCAGAAATCGATAAAAAGCCAGTTAGCGTTAAAAACTGGGTTGCATTTTTAACGCTTTCGGCAGCGATGGTTGGCCTTGTTTTCTTCATGTTCTCAAACATGGATATTGGTCAGAACATCGTATACGCAATTGGTGCAGCCGCAATTTTGTACTTCATTTCGTTGATGGTGAAATCAGGCAAATCAGACGCGCTTAAAATGGGCACTATCCTTATCATGACTGTGCTAACCACCTGCTTCTTTGTTTACTATGGTCAAATGATGACTTCCATGACTATGGTGACAATCAATACTATGCGCGGTGATCTGTTTAATATCATCCCGATTGCACCAGAAGCGTCAATGGCGATGAACCCACTGTGGTGTATTATCGCAGGCCCTGTAATCTCTATGACGTTCTCATCGCTAGAGAAAAAAGGCATCAACTTCTCTACAGCGACAAAAATTGGTTTCGCGTTTATCTTTACAGCGATTGCCTTTGGTATCCTTACCATGGCGGTAATGAACATCGGTGAAGACGTAGTTATTCGCCCTGAGGTTTTCCTCGTTATCCACTTCTTCCAAGCATTTGCTGAAGTTATCGTGGGTAGCTTAGTGGTTGCGTTTATCCTTTCAGTAGCGCCAAAACACATCGAAGGTTTCTCGGTATCACTATTCTCTGTCGCAATGGCATTAAGTGGAATTGTTGGTGCGGTATTCTCTACTTCGATTGCGCTTGAAAAAGGACAAGAGATCACTCAAGAAATCGTACAAACCGTTTATGGTGAATACTTCCAGCTGTTAACGATTCTTGCAGTTGTTATGGTCGCTATCGCTCTAGTTTGTTCTGTGATTATCCGTAAGATGCTCGCGACTGCTCGCGCTGAAGAAGCACCTCAAATGGTTGAAGCAGAAAGCTAATTCCACAACGATGAAGTAAGAAAGCCCCGGCTCAGAAGTCCGGGGCTTTTTAATAAGAAGTCAAATCAACATAAAATCATGGAATGCCTAGCCTTTAACGACAACATGCACTACGTCTAGGATGATGACATTAATAGCTCTACCGTCGATTCTATATTTACCGAATCATGTCTCCACTGCTCGATAGTACAACCAATCACTTCCCCATTTCGATCATAATTCACACGTTCAATCACCATCGCTGGTGTACCAGTGGTTGCTCTAAGCGCAGCTGCCGTCGGACCTAACAACGATCGAGTTGAAACACGATAATGCATCTTGTGAAATTGAATACCAAAATGCTCGGTAATGATGGAGGTAAGAGATTGCGATAAATCAAAACTCAATAGCGTTGAGAATCGCTCAGGAAGGAGGTAACTCGTCACGTAAACAACTGGGCGACCGTCTAAGTAGCGTACACGATCGATTCGGTACACATCGGAAAAAGGCTGTAGCTTCAGTAAAGTTGCGGCTTGTTTATCTGCAAGGATTGTTTTAGCGGAGATAATCTCAGTTTGAGCTTCTCGCCCATGCGTTCTCGCCAAATCAGAAAAGCCAAGAGATTGTGCTGGGTCGTATTTTAAAGGCGCAGTAGAGATAAACCAGCCACGTCTATCCTCCCTATATATGCGCCCTTCAGCTTCAAGTAGTGAAAGGGCCTCACGTAATGTAACGCGTGTCGTGTCAAATGATTCTGCTAACTTGCGCTCAGATGGCAATTTTTGATTAGGTGACAACATGCCAGATTCAATCTGTTCAACGATAACATCTTTAATTTTTACGTACTGCACAGTCAGCCTTATTTTCCAAGCACTTATCAATTGGTTGCAGGCGTTTAGAATATCTAAACTCACCCGCAACCTAGACAAATAGTACCTTAAAAGTGCAGAGCGATGCTAACTAAAAGCTGGCAATAATTAGCTGAAACTGGCTAATGTAATGCGCTAATACAAGACTACCTTGATAAGTCAATGTCCAACAATAAAACGCAATATTCGCTGCCATTGAGAGCCAAAAAAGCAGCTTAAATCCGATATTATTGTATTTATGGTGTAAAACCGATTGAGCGAGCATTGCTCCTGGCCAGCCCCCAAGTAGATTCAAAACATGAAAGCAAACATCAGGAATCTGCATGCCCCCTGTATGTTGGGCTTGTTTATCAACGGCGTAAACAAGGTAGGTCACCGTTGATATCGCCAACGCGATGATGAGAACAATGGGTGGAAAGTTTAATAGAAAAACACTCGCGACCATGGTCGATAGGAACCAAATCGCGACCGCTAAAGGAAAATTAAAAACAAATTTCCTTTCAACATGAACAGCTTTGATTTCCCCTTGCGCATCTTTTGCTAGACGAAATTGAACTCGGTCTCTTAGCCTTGGCGGATGGCCAAATGCCTCAAAGTCAAACAAGTGAAATCGTACTTGTGCTTCTTGATCATCAACTGCAATATATCCATAGCCTTTGTGGTGGTCCCACTCACTGATCGTTCCTTGTATCGCCATCTTCCTAGCCCTGTTGCTTCAACTCTGTCGTTTGAAGTATCTGTCTTATAAAATTATAGGTTCACAACTGTACAGTTCAAATATAGACACCATAAGAAACAACCGACATAATCAAGATCACAATTACGCAACTAGTAGGCTATAAAGCAATCAATAAACACTCCTGACACCTTCTGACAACTCCCCCGTTTATGATGTTTCTGAATTAACCAAGTACAAAAAGGAACCTACTATGGATAACGTTGTTGAAATCGTCACCTTCAAACTTCTAGAAAAAACTGATCACGAACAGTTGATCGAGGCATCAAAGCAAAGCCAAAAACTTATCGCTAACTTGCCAGGCTTTCAATATCGTTCCACCAGCTATAACTCAGAGACCGACACTTGGACTGATATTGTTTATTGGGATTCTCTTGAAAACGCGAAGGCGGCAGGTGAGAAGTTTGATTCATCTCCAGATTGCCAACCATTAATGGCGCTCATCGATCCGCAAAGCGTAGACATGCAACACCAGTCGATTAAGATGGATGATCTCGCTGTTAAGTATCAAAAAGCGATGTAATTCGTATTGAGGGCAATCACGGCCCTCATTCTCAACACAAAGGGATATCATGAGCAAATCTGAGCGCCTATTTGAGTTATTAACAGTGCTCCGTTCAAAGCGTTACGCGGTAACCGCATCTGAACTGGCTAGGACGATGTGCGTGAGTGAGCGAACCATTTACCGAGATATTCAATCTCTCGTTGCTTCAGGTGTCCCTATTCAAGGAGAAGCAGGCATTGGCTATGTTTTAAAAGCTGGTTCCCACTTACCGCCTCTTATGTTCACTGAAAAAGAGATGATGGCACTAGAGCTCGGTATGAGAATGGTCCGAGCATGGTCAGATACAGAGTTGGCCGATGCATCGCGTTCTGCTTCAACAAAAATTCTTTCTGTCCTACCTGACAAACTAAAACAGCAAGTAGAAGAGTTCTCAATCATCGTACCCGATATCCACACTCAAACGGAGACCGCCTGTTACGGTCAGATTTTACGTCATGCAACGGACAACAAGTGCAAAGTTGAAATTCACTATACTGCGCAAAGTGGAGAAACGACCATTCGCAAATTGCAGCCACTTGGTCAGATATTTTGGGGGAAAATTTGGACGCTAGTCGCTTGGTGTGAGCTGCGAGACGATTATCGTCATTTCCGCGTGGATAGAATTAATGAAATATCTGTATTGGACGATACGTTTTCTATCCACGAGAAAAAATGTCTACAAGATTACGTGTCAAAACACGCAAAATAAAAGTAATCAAATAATGGGTAATATATGAATGGCAATTCCACAACCATTCAGGTCGCGTTCCATATCAAATACGACTCGCTCAGAAATAAAAGGAGGCAGTGCTTCAACATCCATATCTCGAACATGAAAAAACACTCTTTCAGGGATGCCGGATGACTCTATCAATCCAAAGCCATGTTTTTCATCCCAATTGACAATTCTACCTACCATCGCCATGAAACATACTCCTCTACAACGTCTGCAAGCTTATACTCGATACAGTTAGGTAAAGATCAGCATTTATTACGCGATGAGTATTTCTTTTAACTCATATAGGGAAGAAACGTTGTAACTTGGTGTAATGCCTTCGATATCACTTAACTGACCGCTGTTCAGCCAGCAAGTTTCGATACCAAAGTTGATACCGCCCAACACGTCAGAGTGAGGGTTGTCACCCACCATCAGAACTTTAGTCTTGCAAGGTAATCCCATTTTTTGAAAAGCGTAATCAAAAATACCTGCATCAGGTTTTGCTACGCCGACCTCTTCAGAAATAATGATATGATCAAAAAACTCAGTCATACCAGTTCGTTCAAGTCGAATCGCTTGAAGCTCAGTGAAACCATTGGTGATGATACCTAACCTAGCTTTACCGTGTAACGCTTCCATCAGTTCTTTCGCCCCTGGCAACAAGGTACAAATGTCTGCCATGGCTTCTAAAAACGCGCTATTTAGCTCAGACGTCGTTGTCCCTAGCTTTTCAGCCCACTCAATGAATCGAGTATGCTTTAGATCCGAAGCTGTAATTTTTCCATCCTGATAGTCAACCCAAAGAGGTTTATTTACTCGCTGATAGTGTTCAAAATCATCTTCAGTAAATTCAACACCCTTACGAGAAAACATCAGCTGCATCCCTTTAAAAGCATCAAAATGAAACAGGGTTTCGTCAGCATCAAATAAGATCCAATCGTACTTCATTTCTTTCTCCTAAGATTGATGCCGCTAGTGTAAATCGTTTTACTGTAAATGGTAGTAAAAACTCATCCTCTCCATATTCAACAAGGTTTTAGACCACCAACGTGATCAGTCGCCCAATCTCAATAGACTCCTGAAATTCCCAAGAAATCTATGACCTATAGCAATATATGAACCCACTATAACAAGGAGAATTAACTCATACCTTTGCTTCGTGGAGTCTCCTATGAAACGTTTTTTCCCTTCCTCAGTGATGCTCACTCCTTTTGTCGTTAAGTATTATTCCGAGCAAGATGACGAAGAGCTTGATACCACAAATGAACAAGAACAAGACAACGAGCTAGACGAGTAAAAAACCAACCATAGAAAGCCGATTAAGAACGCTCTTAATCGGCTTTTTCGTAACTGAACAAAAATAGATCAAATAATCTAATTGAATAATATTTCACTATCTGTTGAAAAAGCGATTGCGCTAACCCACTAATATTTAACAATATTATTCTCAACAGCTATGCAACAAGAGTTACATCACACTTCTGAAGCAATAATACCTCTTTTGGATTAGATAATTGCTCAGGATCAATTCTGACTTACGGATTTTTATGCGAGTCTAAATGCAACTTCTAAATCCTATAAGAATGGAGCAATCCAATGACAAGTGCATTTTTTATCCCTACAGTAAACTTAATGGGCGCAGGTTGCCTTAAAGACGCAACAGACAGCATTCAATCTCAAGGCTTCAAAAAAGGCCTAATCGTAACAGATAAAATCCTTAGCCAGATCGGAATGGTCAAGCAAGTGCAAGACCTTTTGACAGAGCGCGACGTAGAAACGGTTGTTTTCGACGGCACTCAACCAAACCCAACGATTAGCAACGTTAAAGATGGTTTAGCTCTATTAAAAGAACATAATTGTGACTTTGTTATTTCACTAGGCGGCGGCTCACCTCATGATTGTGCTAAAGGCATCGCATTGGTTGCTTCTAACGGCGGGGAGATCGGGGACTACGAAGGCGTAGATCAATCAGCTAAACCTATGCTTCCGCTTATTGCAATCAACACGACAGCAGGTACTGCTTCTGAAATGACACGTTTCTGCATCATCACCGATGAAGAACGTCACATTAAAATGGCTATCGTAGATAAGCATACGACACCTTTAATTTCCGTTAACGATCCGGAACTGATGCTTGCAAAACCGGCTTCTTTAACCGCAGCAACGGGTATGGACGCTCTGACTCACGCAGTTGAAGCCTATGTATCGATTGCGGCAACACCAATTACTGACGCTGTTGCAATCAAAGCAATCGAGTTAATTCAAGCTCATTTGCGTACAGCAGTAGAAAACGGTGAAGACATCGAAGCTCGTGAGCAAATGGCTTACGCACAATTCATGGCAGGCATGGCATTCAACAATGCATCACTAGGTTACGTACACGCAATGGCGCACCAGTTAGGTGGCTTCTACGACCTACCTCATGGTGTTTGTAACGCAATTTTGCTACCACACGTACAGCGTTACAACGCACAAGTATGCCCTGATCGTCTACGTGATGTAGCAAAAGCTATGGGCGTGAATGTTGAAGGTATGAGCGCAGAGCAAGGTGCTGACGCGGCAATCGACGCAATTGTCGCACTAGCAAAAGATGTTGGTATTCCTGCAGGCAT
>Ga0209379_10002409_pt1 | contig 11420 bp, 10 predicted proteins | sample tdDd001_FD_187124 | JGI IMG/M metagenome (GOLD analysis project Ga0209379, IMG submission 187124) | Marine sediment microbial communities from the Atlantic coast under amendment with organic carbon and nitrate - tdDd00.1 (SPAdes)... | ecosystem: Environmental > Aquatic > Marine > Coastal >...
AGGATTACTAACTGACCTAATCTTTCCCGTTTCCCAGTATAAACGAGAATTACTAATAATCCCATTATCTAATACTTCTAGATCAACGAAATTAAAAACTGAACGTTTTTTCCCAGGATCAAACTCATCCAATTCATAGACAAAATCTTTGTATAACCATAGACCCTTTAAGTTGTCATCAGGTTTTTCCTCATTTTTATTGCCCCTGTAACCAAGATAATAATCGTCAGTCTCACCGGCCCACATAACTTTATAATCTGCTTCTCTTTCATAATAGAACTCTGATGTAAAATATATTGCATTCACAAGGTCATTGTAAAACCATATGCGAACTTTACTCTCCTTATCATCATAATACGAACCATGACCATCACCACGACCACTAATATTTTTATACAAAACACCCTCTTTAAAATATAAGTGATACTGATCTAACACTTCATCTGGTTCTGTTAAGTAAGAAAGGGCTAGATCCATAGATTGACCAATGTATAAATCATCATAAGTTGATGGACCTCTTTCAATACGCATCTCTACTATCTTCTTATCTGCTATGTAAAAATACACATGACCATCATATTCCATCAAATATGATTGAGGTAGATTCTCCTCATCATAAACTTGATTTCCCCAAAGATACTGATCCGGTTTACCTAAAAGAAAAATAATATCATCAACATCCATTTCATCTACATTAACACCACTAATATCTAGGGATTTATTACTTTCAATCCCTTTTTCTTGACCATCGAATTGACTCTCAACACCACAACTTACAAGACAAAGTACTAACAATAACATCAATAACTTTTTCATCATTTACCTCCTTTAGATTCATCATAAGAAGATTTTTTTTCAGAGTTTCGTGTAAGATGTAATGAAGTTGTAAATTCTATAATAACCGACTTTCCTTCTATATAAATAGAATCACCATGTGCTTCTACAATATCCTTAACTAATGCTAAACCTAATCCTAAATGATATCCTTCTTTGTCTCCTTTACTAAAAGCCTCAAAAGGATTTTCAGGAAACGCCACATTACCATCATCTAAAAAAGTTATTTTGTCTTCATATAAACTAATACTTATATGACCATTTTCGTCAATTGCCTCTATGGCATTATTGATTAAATTAGTAACTAAGGTTTGAAATAAAAATGGATCCACGTAGGATTCACAAACTCCAGAAATATCATATTTAAACTTTTTTTCATAGTTACTTTTACACAAAAGTAAACTTTCTTCTATTAAAGAAGATAAATCTGTCAAACGCCTTTCAATTTTATGACCGGATAACATAAGTAGCTTCTCAGATAAAACTGATAACTTCTTACTTTCCTCATTAATATGTTTTAATGCTTTCATGCTCATGTCATCATCAACTTGCTCAGTTAAAAGAAGTTCTGAATACCCCATGATTGATGTCAGTGGTGTTTTAATTTCATGTGTTAATGCGCCATATAATCTTTTGCTTTTAAGAGCAGTAAAATTTAATTCATCTATGTAAGTTTTTATGTTTTGTCTCATCTCTATAAATCGGCGAGTTAAGAGGCCCAGCTCATCTTTACCTTCATAGACTAATGGATAATCATAGTCACCTTCGATCATCTGATTAGAGGCTAGGACTAACTTTCTTATTGGATTTACCAGTTTAGATGAAAATAGGATACTGCAAAGTACAGATGCCAGTAGAATTATAATAAACAAACCCAACATGGAATTATAAATCATCTTTTCCTCTTCTATTAGATAAGTCACATTGAACCTGCCTCTTAGCATCTGTGGGCCATGAGGTAGAAAAACTTCAATGTAGAAATTACCATTGTATGGTTTTAATCTATAATAAGCATCCCTATTACCACTGACCAACATATAATATTCATCTCTTCTGTTAAATTGAGTGATATTTAACTTACCTGTTTCATCTGATTTAATCATAGATGAAACCTGCTTAGTCTCAAGTACAGCTTCATCTATGGCTTTGTTTAAACGATCATCTATTAATCGATTCCCGATAACATAAATACTCATCAAAGTAGCCAGCGTAACAAACAAGGAAAAATAGATGACAAGTTTATTCCTAAGTTTCATTAGGCCTCCAATCTATAACCATATTTATAGATGGTCTCTATTGGAATTTCTAATTTCTTTCTTAACTTTTGTATATGTGTATCAACTGTTCTTGATTCCCCCATAAAATCATAGTCCCAAACAGCTTCTAGTAATTGATTTCTTGAAAGAGCAATCCCCTCATTTTCTATAAGGTACATCAAAAGTTCATATTCCTTTAGTGTTAAATCAATGAGTTTTTCTTCCTTATAAACCAATCTCTTTTTCCACTCTATGGTTAAACCATGTTTAATGTAAGTTGTAACACTCTTACTGGTTCTACTTAAAACAGCTTTTACTCTCATCATCAGCTCTATGGCTTCAAAAGGTTTGGTCAAATAATCATCCGCACCTAAATGAAAACCTTTAACCTTATCTTCTAACTGATTTTTTGCCGAGAGTATTATAACAGGTATACCTTTCTCTCTTAGAACTGGCAGTAGTTCATAACCAGACATTGTAGGCATCATTAAATCAAGGATAATTAAGTCATAGTCATTCGTCTCAACACTTTCTTTACCTTCTAATCCATTATAAGCTTGGCATACTTTAAACTCATTTAATTCTAGATGTATCTTTATTAAATCAGAAATACTCTTATCATCTTCAACGACTAATATATGCATAGGAACCTCCTGTATATATTTTACCTTATAATGTAAATAAAAGTTGTCACCAACTTGCAAAAAAAAAGAAATATCCTAAGATATCTCTACTCGTATACAGCTACTGCCATACCAAAATATGTTGGCACTTCATAAGATAATAAGCGCCCCTTTTTACTTTGTCCTAATATGCCATGAAGAATAAGCATTTGCCATATGGCATCTGGTTTACCCTCTTCTATTAAGCTTTCTTCTATATAAAGAAGCTTTTCAAGTTGATTGTCTTCTATAATAGTCATAATTTTATCATCCAATACCTTAGATTCTTTATTAAAACCATAAGGTCCATTCTCATCATGACAGTGGCCTTGATCAGCACTTGCTATTATAGCAATCTTCTTGTCACTCTTATTTAAAACATCACCTATAATCTGGCCCATTTCAACCAGTTGATTTTTAGGAATTTCCCTGGTTGGTGTTATTACAACAATCTCTGGTTGATAAGATTTTATAAACCAGAGTGGAATTAAAGTACCCCAATCCATCTCAATATTAGAAAGTGGACCACTCATAGCACCATAATTACATCCTACTACAGGTATATGTGTTTTTTCAATAGCATCTAAGAGTTCTAAAGATAAGTCTCTATCACATTTATAATCTAATGAAACAGTCCTATCATGCTGAGATAAAGAACCTCTACAATATGAAGTCGTATATATGCCATTGAAACCCTTTAATCTAAGACCATGAGGTGTCAAAATCACAATCGTATCGGGTTGATCTTTCATCAGTAACTGAGTAGCTTCTTTCAAACTTTCTCTTGTCTCTTTAAACAAATCTTTTTCATCACCTGCTATTTCTTCAATAATAGAAAATCCATGAGGTGCAAGTATACAAGTTGTAATCATACAAACTCCTTTCTCTCTATATATTGTATCACTAAAGAAAATGATATTGTCTTTTAAAAAGACAAAAGTGAGGTTTTTCACCTCACTTTTAATAGTTTATAATATTTCTTGAGCAACCTCTACAGATGCCTTAGCATCCTTACAATAGAAATCTGCATTAATTTTCTTTGCATATTCTTCTGTTAACACTGCTCCTCCAACAAATATTTTTGCATGAGGTGCTTGTTCATTCAGTAGTTCAATTGTACGTTCCATACTCTCAACTGTTGTAGTCATTAGAGCGCTTAAACCGACCAACTTTACATCATCTTTTATAACAGCTTCAAGAACAGCTTCTGGTGGTACATCTTTACCTAAATCAATGATTTCATAACCATAGTTTTCTAAAAGAATCTTAACAAGATTTTTGCCTATATCATGAATATCTCCATAAACTGTAGCCATAACAATCTTGCCTTTTGATACATTTGTTTCAGTCGATAGATTAGACTTTATTTCATCAAAGGCTACACCAATCGTTTCAGCAGCTCTAATAAGTTGTGGTAAAAAGATTTCCTTTTTATCAAACAGAAGACCAACCTCATCTAAAGTAGGTATCAAATGATCATTAACAACATCAAGTGGTGATTGAGTTTCTAACTGTTTTCTCGTATAAGCTAACGTCTCTTCTTTATAACCTTTTAGAATAACAGATACCAAATCAGATGTAATGGTTTGACTCTTTTTAACACTTGAAGTCATCTCTACTTCATGTAAGTTCTCAATGTAATCCTCGCCACCCTTATCATGATTTAAAAGGACTTGTGTGGCCAAAATGGTGTTCTTCAAATTCAAATCTTTAGGGTCTAATATTGCTGAATGTAGGCCTGCAGACATTGCAAGACTTAGGAATGTTCTTGTTAATAACGGTCTATTAGGCATACCATAAGATACATTAGAAATACCTAAGGTTGTTTTTACCTTATATTTATTGGTAATAATTTCTATAGCCTTTATGGTTTCCATGGCTTGGTTTTGCTGTGCTGAAACAGTCAGTACCAAACAGTCTATAATCAGTCTCTCTTCACATATATCATATTTCTTGGCTTCACGGATTAGCTTTTCTGCAATCTTAACTCTTTGTTCTGCCGTTTCAGGAATACCCTCTTCATCTAAGGTCAAACAGACCACCATAGCCCCATACTTCTTAGCTATAGGGAATATTCTGTCCATAGATTTTTGTTTACCATTAACTGAATTAATAATCCCTACACCAGGAAATCTTCTAAGACCCGCTTCAATAACTTTAGACTTTGATGAATCAATCTGTAAAGGTAAGTCAGTCACTGCTGATAACTCATCAACAACTTTAATCATAGTCTCTAACTCATCTATATCCGGTAAACCTACGTTTACATCTAAAACATGACACGCCTGTTCTATACCTTCTCTTATTGCAACAGAAATATCACCTTCTCTTAAACTTGCTTTCAATTTCTTATGTCCTGTAGGATTGATTCTTTCTCCAATATGAACAAAATCACTGAAATCTACCATTTTAGATGATGAACAAATAATCCCTTCATTCTTCTTTATAATCTGATTTGCCGGTCCTATATGCTCTTTAATTAACTTCATATGATCTGGACTTGTGCCGCAACATCCACCAATCAAACCCACACCTTTGTCTAAAAACACTTTTGCATGTTTAACATAAACATCAGGAATAATATCAAAGGTTGTAACGCCATCTACTACCTTAGGTAAACCAGCATTGGCTTGTACGATGACAGGGACACTGGCATGAGATAGTAATTCCTCTACAATAGGTAATAGTTGATCAGGTCCTAAAGAGCAGTTAACGCCAAGAGCATCTACTCCAAGTGCCTGAGCTGCATAAACATAAGACGCTGGTGATAAACCGGTTAAGGTTCTACCATCTTCTTGAAAGGTCATAGAGACAACACAAGGTAAGTCTGTTTTTTCCTTAACAGCCAATATAGCTGCTCTTACTTCATTTAAGTCAGACATAGTTTCTATTAAAACCAAATCTGCCCCTTCTGAATACTCAAGTTGTTGACAAAAAGCATCATAGGCTTGATCAAAAGTTAAATGACCTATAGGTTTCATCATTTGACCAATAGGACCAATATCTAATGCTACAAACTTTGAGTTCGCTGCTTTTGCAATTTGAATCCCTTTTGTAACGATGGTTTTCACATCATATTTTGTATCCTTTAATTTATAAGCACTGGCACCAAAAGTATTGGTGGTAATCACATCACAGCCAGCCTCAACATAAGCCTTATGGATCTCTAAAAGCGCTTGATCATTTTCAACATTAATGACTTCAGGCAAAGTACCTAAGGGCAATCCAATCTTTTGTATTTGAGTGCCCAATGCACCATCAAATAAGACTTGGTGTTCTTTAATATAGTCTCTGAAATTCATATTTACTCCCTATTACAAATTTTAAAGTCACATGATGTTCGTTTTAAACAATCATCACAGAACTTATAGGTTACAGTCATGGGTTCATGGGATAAACCTATAAAACCTGTGACTGTTTTCTTAGGTAAGAGTAATGATGACTCTGACACGGTTACACCAATACGCCTTCCCTCTAAAACACTTATTATATTGGCTTGTACTGATAATGGTAAGTCTCCATATCCAGGTGAAAACCTTGGTGTTTTATAACCCTGAATTTCTTCTTCCATTTGGTCTAAAACATCTTCAATCTTAACACTCGCACAAGCATCTAATATGAGCATATCTGTACCAGATACATAGGAATATTTATGAATCAACTGATCAACTTCAGGCCCAAGTGTCGCAACAAATAACACAAGCTTATTGGCTTGACTCAACATGTGTTTAACACTTTGACCAGGTAAAGTAAGAACAGTATCTAATACGTGAACATCTTGATCCACTTTAAAATCAAACACCTTATAGATGATCCTGCCTGAATATGATGCTAAACTTTTCATATGTTTATCAATCAAGTCATCCATGGACTCATCAATCACCTGATTTTTATATCCTAAATATCTTAATACATCTTTTTTATCCATCTACACTTACCAATTCTATATCTCCCCATGCACCTAGTTCATCATCTATTATTATAACAATTCCTAATATGCCTGGTATGGCTTTCCCGAATTCTAATGCATCTTTTATATCTTCAGCTCTTTTTACTTTGTTACCAATCGATGTTGCTGTAGCATCAGCTAATAATGTATCTTCTGAAATAACCACCACTGCATCAGTATTACCAAAAGATAGTGAATGTCCAACCTTTCCTGCTGAAGTGCAAATACCTATTGGGGTATCTTCAGATTTGATCTTAATACCAACTTGATTAGAAAAAGGTGAATCACCAGCATAAATGGCAATTACCTTGTCTTCATCTGATTTTAAATAAACATCGCCACCATTTTCTATCATGATTTCTCTATCTGTAAGCGACTCACCTATATAATGTGCTACTGCACCAGCTACTGTAGCCATTGGCCCAACCCCCGCTTGTGCAGATGCTTCTATCATGTGCCTAATTATTTTTGGTGCTATTTCATCTTTACTGATAGGTTCAAGTCCAAGAAAGTCTTTTCTTCTATTAATATAGGACTCAATACATGATCTTAGTTCATTGACTTTGGCATCTGCCTTAAAAGGGTTAGAAGTTACTATTAGTAAATCTGTTTCTTTCTCAACAATGGTCCTTCTATATAATTTATCACTTCTAATTTTTTCTCTGTATAATCTCTCTTGATACATATGATCACCACATCGCATTGGTAATTGACCTTGTAGGACAGACGTCTATACAACGGTTGCAACCAACACATCTTTCTTCAGTAAATTCTAGTTTCCAATCCTCTCTGTTGATGTGAAGTGCCCTAACTGAACATGCTGATGTACACAAACCACAATTAACACATATGTCCCTATCAATTTCAATTGTATTTGTAATTAAATCTGCATCTACACCAACACTCTCTAAGTACTCTAGAGCTTCTGCGATTTTCCCCGAGTTACCATCAATGTCAAATACCAGATATCCTTCTAGTCTATAATTCACATCTGCTTTTAATATATTTAATCTTAAATCGAATTTTTTTATCAAATCATAAGTAATTGGATTATTGGTCAAATGATTTGGGAATTTTAATATCATCTTAGTTCTCATCATCTGCCCCCTTTACCATAGATTTAGTCACACTGGTTGTATCAAATGTCTGTACAGGTTTTGACAAGTAAAACTCCCCTGTTTTGATTTGCCCTTTTAACAAGTCTGCAATCTGTCTTGCCTTATAAAGACTTGCCAAAGGCGCTGTTTTAACTTCCTTCTCAGCAACTTTGATTTTACCTGATTGTAAAGCTTCATATGATACCCTTGCTAAGACTGGTTTGGGGCCATCACTTACAGAATAATCCAACACATTGGTTTCTAACTTATCATTTCCAATAGAAACTTGTTTCATCATGTCTTCATCTAGAATAGGAATTGGTATACCAACACCTACAAAGAGTGATGTACCATACTTTTCATAGACAGCTGGTGCAATAAATTCTTTCGACATTTCTTTCATATCACCCACAAGCGCTAGGGTCCCACCAAGTCCTTTTGGAATACCATTTTCATCTCTTTCAGCTGCAGAATTAAACTGCGTCCCTCTCCATGCCACATATCCCTGAGCACCTGCCAAGAAAATCCTTGTACCTATACCGATTGTTCTATAATAAGGATCATTTAAAAGTGGGCTTAAAGTCCCTGCTGTTGAATATGTGACTACATTAACATTTGGAAGTAATGTACCCATATATGTATATAGTGGCTTATCTGTTGTATTAGCAGCTGCTGCATAATTCTGATAACAGTTTCTTGGGTTATAAATATAGGCTTCATTTAAATCATCAAGACCTACTTCTCTGCTTACCTTTTTCCTTGGATAGCAATCTGTCCCTTTACCTGTCGCTTCTAGTTTAACCTTCTTACCTGCAATTAAATCGCAGATCACGTGTGCACCACCATACTCATAACCTTTATCACTTGATTCCTCTGTAGCACCTATATAAGTATCAACTGCTGCAAGTCCACCTGAAGCAGGTACATTATTTAAAGATACCTGCTCCATTCTTATGGCGGGACTGGTATGTCCAAAATTCAAGAATGCGCCAGAAGAACACATCGGTCCGAATGTAGCAGTCGTTACAACGTCTATTTTCTTAGTTGCCTTTTCAATACCAATTTCTTTTACAATGTCTACAACTTCTTCAGCAGTTACAACAACAACTGTACCAGCCTTAATCTTTTCATTAATCGATTCATATGTTCTCATAATTTCCCCCATATCATTCAGTACTTATAAGAGAAAGAAATAAAAAATACTCTCCGAAAGGAGAGTATAACTATGTCTTGTTTTCGCTCATCTTTCGGTATACACCGCTGGATTTAGCACCATGCATATATGCTGGTTGCCGGATTTCATAGGGCCAGTCCCTCCATCACTCTTGATAAGTACTATTTAATTGTTGAATCTAGTATAGATTTTATCCCATCACTTGTCAACATGATTTTGAATATTTATGCCAATAAAATATTAACTATACCAAAAGAAATAGGCTACGCCTATTTCTTTCCATATTTCTTCATAAGATTAATCTTATAAGTATTAACTTGTGTTTGAGGTTCTTCAGAGAATGTAAAGGCTTCAACTGGTTTATCATCAACTTCTTCTTTCTTGATGATTCTACCATGGTCTTTCTTTTGAAGTTCGTGAATCAAGACCTCTATCTTGTCCTGAAACTGAGATGCCTTTGCCACCTTGTATTTTTCCCTAATTTTCTCTAGATCATTGCCAGCAAACCCTAATATAATCTTAGCTTCTCTTTCATTGATATTCTCTTCAATAATCTCGAAGACTCTGTTGACCTTTTGATCATAAGACAAAATAATTTCATCCATAGGATCAGGCTCGGGTGTATCTTTTACATCACTTGCCTTTATAATTGTACCTGCTTTAACATCACTTTCTTGTGATTCTAATATGCCTTTTGTTTTCAAAGAATAGAAGGCACCCTTAGCCACTATCTCCTCAACACACATATGTTTGGCTAATTCAGTCATTGTAATATCTTCTAGACCATCATCTTGAAAGAATCTAGCTAGAACAACACAACACATCTTTTCATATATATTGAGATCTTCTCGGTCTACGACCAAAGAAGAGATAGAAAAAAAATTCATAAGCACCTCTATGCGTTAAACATAACCTTTTCGTTATTGAATAAACCTTTAATAATAAAGATTAAAATACTTGCAATCACTATAGATGATCCACATGTATATAATACCATGTTTGTAGTCAGTTCAAAAGCAAATAGATTCTTAAGTGCAATAATAGAACCATAAACAGGAATCAAGAACTTCCATAACTCTGAACCGCCATTAGAGAACATTGTTGTGAAACCAGCAACCATTACAACCATATAAATCGGTGCCATATATGTATTGGCTTCTTTGATAGATTTAGACATAATAGATACCATACATATTACAGCCACATAAAGTGCGACTAAAGTAATCATGATGGCAAATAATGATAAGTAATCCATCGCTCCAAATTGTAGTGATGCCATATCAATACCGTCTCTTGCAAACATTTCACCTGCATTTGGCATTGATGCAATAATACCAATAAACGATGAGGCAGATGAGATAATAGCAATAATACCTAAAGCAATAACTTTACCCATAGCAAGGGTTTCTCTTCTTACTGGTGTAACAAGTAATGTCGCCATAGTACCACGCTCTTTTTCACCAGCAATCATATCAGGTCCTACACTCATCGCACCACTAAATAAGAAAATAGCGATTAACATTGGAAACAATGTAGATAAGCCTTTACCAGTGGCTTTTTGCTCGTCTTGGATTTTATCATTTTCAACATCACGGTTCATATCAAATACTTCCACATGATCTTGATTACCAATTCTTTCACCCAATAAGAAAGTTTCATAAGCCGTAAGTTCTTTGTCTATATTGTATCTAGCTTCTTGTGAATAATCTTCAGCGCCATTGTAATATCTTTTAACATTTGGTCTTTCAAAGTTCATGGCTAACTGATCAAAGTTTTCATCAAATATCATGTAAATTTCAACATCGCCACTTAAAACCTGATCTTCATATGAAGTAGAGGCTTGATCTTCATATTGTATTTCAAATCGATCACTATCTATAAACGTTTTAAAACTTTCAGGCGCATCAACAGCAATTATAGTAGGAATATTTTCCTCTACATCATCCATTCTTTCTGTCATCATGTTACCCATTAAACTGTACATGATATAGATACTTAAAGCTGGTAACAACATTGTTGTAAATACTAGTCTTCTATCTGTAAATATCCTTTTCAGTTCTTTTTTTACTACTGTAAAGAGTCTCTTATCCATTTTAAACTCCCTTCACTTGAGCATAGTATTGGAAGAAAGCATCTTCTAAACTTTCTGCTCTTGATTCATCTAATATCTCATTTAAAGTACCTTCAACTACTACTTTACCATCTATTATAATGCCTATTTGATCACATAACTTTTCAGCTACTGTCATAATATGAGTTGATACAATAACAACTTTACCTTCATCTCTTAATTTCTTTAGATAGTCTGTTACAGCTCTTGCTGTTATAATGTCTAGTCCATTGGTTGGTTCATCAAAGATAACCACATCTGGATTATGAATCAAAGAAACTGCAATAGATAACTTTTGCTTCATCCCAGTAGAAAACTCAGATATTTTTCTATTCTTA
>Ga0209379_10002413_pt1 | contig 11410 bp, 9 predicted proteins | sample tdDd001_FD_187124 | JGI IMG/M metagenome (GOLD analysis project Ga0209379, IMG submission 187124) | Marine sediment microbial communities from the Atlantic coast under amendment with organic carbon and nitrate - tdDd00.1 (SPAdes)... | ecosystem: Environmental > Aquatic > Marine > Coastal >...
GTACGACGAGGATCCGCTACAACGATCTTACAGTTGTTCTTCTCTTTCGCGATAAGGATATGCTGCATCGCAACAGGGTGCGCTTCTGCAGGGTTAGAGCCAATGAACAGCATCGACTTACAGTTGTGCATGTCATTGAAAGAGTTGGTCATCGCACCGTAACCCCAAGTGTTTGCCACACCTGCTACGGTTGTTGAGTGACAGATACGTGCTTGGTGGTCAACGTTGTTGGTACCCCAAAGTGACGCCATTTTACGGTATAGGTACGCTTGTTCGTTGTTGTGCTTCGCACTACCCAACCAGTAAACGGAATCTGGACCCGACTCTTTGCGGATGTCCATCACCTTGTTACCGATTTCTTCGATCGCTTGATCCCAAGAAAGCTTCTTCCACTTACCGTTTTCAAGCTTCATTGGGTATTTCAGACGACGCTCACCGTGTCCATGCTCGCGCAGTGCTGCACCTTTAGCACAGTGTCCACCAGCGTTGAATGGGTGATCGAATGCAGGCTCTTGACCTGTCCATACGCCATTTTGAACTTCAGCGTAGATACCACAACCTACTGAACAGTGAGAACAGATGGTACGTTTTACTTCTGTTTTCGCTTCTGGATCCACCGATTTAGCTTGCGCTTTCTTCATCATGCCAGGTGCAAAAAGGCTTGCACCTACAACCGCACCACCAGCAGCAAGCGAGGTGTTTTTCATGAACGCACGGCGAGAAACGCCAAGCTGATTGGTTTCTTTGCTCACACTGTCGGAGCGTTTGACAAGTTTCATCCGTTATCTCCTAAAGTGTGTCGTAGTAATCGCGAATGTGTTGAGTTTCACGATACCCTTTCTTCTTCACGTCTTTTTCAGAAGGCTCAACCGTTTCTGAAGCGCTTGCCACTTTTGTTGTACCAGCGACAACCGCACCAGCTACGGCTGCAGTCGTTAAGCCTTTCAGGAGATCCCTACGGCTTGTGTTTATTTCTTTATTATCTTTCATCATTGCTTCCTTACCTTACGGTAGATCTTTGGAGGCTATTGCCCCTCTATCGATATGACCAAGTACTGCTCGATTACTCGTAATCAGTGACGTTTTTCACATCAATTTTTAATTTGTGCTTACTGCTTTTGGTGTTCACGCTAAAGCGCACTTGTTCCAGTGTTAAGAACGCCTCACACAGCTGAGCTGCTGGCTTATAAAAGTTCGCGCTCTCTGCATTTTCTAGTTGCTGAGTGAAAGAGCTAAACCAAGGTGCGATGTGTTTGTTAAACACCGCTTGTTGAAGATCTTCTTCTTCATCCGTTAGCATCGACATTACTTCGCAAAGCGCCGCGATGTGATCTTCAGGCTCTTTCACATTCTCATCACGCTCAAAGCCAAGTAGCTCTAAGTCGCGACGAATTTCTGCCAATGGTTTTTCCATCATTGCACCTGTACGATGCCATGAGCCAAAAGGCATAACTTCACCACGACCGATACCAATGAATAGGTCTTGGTATTCATCTTCTAGAGCTTCGCGGTCGGAATCTTTCGCCGCTTGCTGAAGCGCAATCCACGCTTTTTGCATTGCGCTTTCTGATGGTTCAACTTCTAGAGAAGTCAGGAACTCGATCATCTCTTCACTTGGTGCGCTGCGGAAAAGCGCAGACAAAACCAAGTAGATCTCTGTTCTCAGTGTTTGTTCTTGTTCTCGTTGTGTATCCACTGCGAGCTCCTAGTATTTCAGTTGTTTCATTGGGTCTTCTGCCATCGACTCAAACATGTCGATCACACGGCAGTCTTCACACATCGCGATACGATTGAACGCCGCTTCATCGGAGAAATGAGAGTGACCGCGTAACTTGTTTTGTAGCATGTCGATCATAGACTGAGGTGCGAATGGCTTATGACAGCGAATACATTCCGCTGCTTTCTCTTCGTGAATCACAACCGCTTTTTGGCGCTCTTCTTTCACCCAGTTCATGCGTGGCGTTAGAGTCAGAACTTTCTCTGGACATGCCTTTTCACACAAACCACATTGAATACAATCTTGCTCAACGAATTTAAGTGATGGAGATTCACCATCGGTATGAAGTGCACGCGTTGGACATACCGCCACACAACTCATACACAACGTACAGTCTTTGCTCTCACAAGAAACATTGCCGTAAGGCGCGTTCGCAGGCAGTTCAACAATGTTCTCAACCGGAATACGAGAAGAAGACATAGCATCAAGCGCAGTAAACAGACGCTGACGCTTGTTACCTTGAAGATCACCAAGGGCAAGGTCGAACGAATCTGTACATAGTGTTGGAGGACCTTCACGAAGCGATTCCAAGTAAAGGATATCGATGGTTTCTTTTGCGATACCAAGTTGATCTAATAGCTCTTGCGCGATACCTACTTCGTTGTTCAGAACACGAATGATGGTTGCAGGCATAAAGCGAGAAGCTGCAAATAGCACTTGCGTCGCGCCATTAACTAGAGCTGCGAACCATGTATCGATACCGATGGAAGGAAGCTCTTCAACCACAATTGGAATCACGTTATCCGGTAGCGCTTTCAGTGCCATCACATTGTAAGTCTCGTGACGAGAGCTACAGATAAGAACGATAGGATCCAGACCGCCCGCTTGCTCGTAGTTCGCTAACGTGCGTTCAATGAATTTTTGCGTATCTTCAGGATTAGGTAGCGCGTAATGAATCGCTTCTGTCGGACAAGCCGTTGCACAAGTACCCACGCCCTGACATAGGTATGGGTTAATCTCGATGCGATGACCCGTTTTATCGCTGCCTTCACTTGATAGTGCGCCAGCAGGACAAGCATCCACACAGCGCTCACAACCTTTCACGCCACGAGAACTGTGCGCGCATAGATCAGTGTCCAGACGGAAGAACTTTGGCTTATCAAACGTACCCATTAGTGTTGGGATTTCTTCTAACGCTTCTGCCAGTTTTGGATAACCGCGTCCTACTGGGTAGTAACCCGGAACTGGAACCTCTTCTGACATACAGCTGCTTAGACAAAGGTCGAGAACAACATCGAAACAATCACTATTGATAGCGACTTTTGCTAGGTTGCTTGTTAGACCGTTATTTTCAATAAGCACTTCAAACGTACCTAGGAAACCAGAAACCTGAACTGAGTTTGCAAAGTACAGTTCTGGATTGGTGCCTTTCTCTCCATCTGTAGAAAGAAGTGTCAGGCTGTTCATTTGAGATAGCTGCGCGGCTGCACTCTCAATGATGGCAGTCGGTCCAACAATCAGTGTATTACCGCCACTCTCGTAGCTCACCGTTGGTGGGATAAGATTGGTCAACTCTACGGTATTCTCAAACGCATACAGACGCGCTTTACCGTTATTGGAAGTTGCTTGTTCTAATAGTTGTTTCAACATTGCTCAGTTCCATTTATACGCATGGATAGTTTCTTCCATCTTTCATTGTAGTTAGCGCAGGCGATTCTGCTGATTAACGCGTCGGTAACTACCCCTTTTAGGTAATCTCACACACGTCATCACTGCCCGTTAGGCAAATGGTCTAACTTCAACAAGAATGGTAATGAGCTACAAATAGCAAATGTCGTGCCAATTAAATATCAGCTAATTTTCAATTAGTTAGCTATTCATCTTAGAAATTGTAGGGATAAAAAAACCGACTGGGACATTTTGTCTCAGCCGGTTCATTGAGCGTTTAGTCAAAATGTACCTATTTTCTGTGTGGTATATTTTGTCCCACCTCTTCAAGGTCTAATTTTGCCTCTGAAGTATTACTTTCACTAGATACTGTATTTATATCCAGTCCTTTTTGTTCTTCGGGAATTTCGGCACCTTCAGTGAGTTCTGAATCAGCCGCTTCAATATCACTTTCTTCTCGAGATTCAGTAACTTGTGCATTTTCTTCAGTTGGTTCTTCTTCCGTTTTCTCTTTCACCCAATCACGAAGTGTTTCAGCCACCCCTTCAGAAAGCGACTTGAGGTTGCTGTAATCATCGTCGTAATCATCCAAACCATCACGAACGTTAAACTCTTCTGACAAGAACATCTTACGTAATGCGGCTTTCTTAACACTCTCCGAAGCCTCAGAAACCAATAGCTGGGCTACGGACATCTCTTCGGGATCGGTGGTTTCGCTTGATGTCTGTTGAGATTCAGTCTCTGTAGCAGAAGCCTCAGCAGCCAATGCTTGCGCTTCAGTGCTTAATTCTTCATGAACTTGCGCGGTTTCTGGTTCAGTAGATTCAACAGAGTCCACAACCTTAGCGTCTGTAGGCTCGGTTGTGGTTTCTTCTAATTTACGTTTCGACCAACGGCTAAAAAAATTAGTTGCCATTTGCTCTGCCCGCTCCTTTGCGTTTCTTACGTCTTACTTCTAATAACTCACCGTGGCGACCGATAAAAGCTTCCATCCAAGCTTGAACGACTAACGGCATATCATTGGATAGTACTAGATTATCGCCATCCATATATTGCGCAGCGACAGTTTGAGACGCCGTAAGCAATTGAATCGTCGGTGTATCGCCAGAATCGACATTATCCATAACCAAGAAAAGCTTTGGTTGTTGCGAGCTTAGGTTAAAGCGGTAATCGGTGCGCTCGTCTTTGTGTAATTGCAGCAAGCACACATGTTGAGTATCTTCAGTCGGGTTAACGTTAAAACCAGTCAGCTGCCATTGAGTTGTTACCCAAATACCGGTACTGATCTCATGCTCCACGAGCTCAACACCGATCGCCCATGAATCTTCATTTTTCTCGAACTGTTTCTTATCCGACATAATTCACCCAATTTGTTCTATGTTGGCTTTAAGACAGAAAAGGACATTTTGTACTTTGCTTTCAACCATTTTAGCGGTACAAAGCAATAAACGCGCCAGATTAAGCCTTACCTTCGCTAAGCTCATAAGTTCAAAACTAGTAGAAATTCAAATTAGCACCTGTGTCATTGCTGCGATATCGCAGAATTAATCCAGAATCGAATCAATGCCTCGCAATTTTCCATATAACAGCTATTTTGGAATGAGAATTGCTTTGTATGCAAAGTTAAGACGAATAGACCCATAAATGAGAGCGTGTATCGGCTCTCTCATTCATTAGGACATGACTGTGGTAAAACCAAACATTATTAAAACCAGTGAAAATCCCCTACAGACCATCGAAGTAGAAGTATTTGACGAATACGGTGAGAAGCTGACTAAGCAGATCGCCTGTGAGCGCCCTCTTACGGTGATGTTGAACTGGAAGGAAGTCGTTACACTAATGACGCTTGGCTCTCGCCCTGAAGCGCTTGTGTTGGGTTATTTGAAGAACCAGAGCTTCTTGTCTGATCCTCAAGCAATTGAGTCTGTAATTATCGACTGGGAAACACACTCTGCAGCGGTTATCACCAAAGAAAACACCGAACATATTGAAGGCGCGTTGAAGAAGAAGACAGTTACCTCTGGCTGTGGTCAAGGTACCATGTACGGCAATGTGATGAAGCAGCTTGAACATTACCAAGTGCCACAAGTACCGTTGAAGCAATCAGAAATCTATGCAGCACTTGAAGCGTTAACGCATTATAACGACACCTACAAAAAAGCTGGTGCGGTGCATGGATGTGCTGTGTGTAAAGGTAATGAAGTGCTGTCGTTTGTGGAAGATGTTGGTCGTCATAATGCTGTCGACACGCTTGCTGGAGAAATGTGGCTTAACCAAGAGACGGGCGAAGATAAAATTTTCTACACAACTGGCCGACTTACATCAGAAATGGTGATCAAAGTGGCGCAGATGGGTATTCCTGTACTACTTTCTCGCTCTGGCGTAACTCAAATGGGTTTGGATCTAGCTAAAAAGTTTGGCATTACCACCATTGCTCGTGCGAAAGGCTTACGCTTCCAAGTATTTACCGGAGCAGAGAAGATTGAGTTCGACGTAAAGGGTAACTCGTAACGGCTCTATCACTCAGACTTGCAATACACCTCCAATATACTATTAGTTTTATATATGACATCTCATTATGAATTGCGGTGCATAAATTAAACGTCAATAGCTAGGGAGGTGTCCATGCCAGGGTCACCAGTACTTGAACGACTTACCAATCTATCCATCCGAGCAAAACTTACATCCATTATTGTCATTCTTCTCATAGGAATTTCTGGATACGCCTATATTGAGCAAGCGAGCTTTGAAAGACTTGATTCCCTGAGGCACGCAATCGAGGTTAATCAGCTCAGCGAAATAGAACTCCTCACCCTACGGAGGCATGAAAAAGACTTTCTTGGTCGTCATGATCCCAAATACCTTTCAAAATTTAGTAAAACCTTTCAAGAGCTCGAAGTGTCTCTGGATGAACTTAATACGTTTATCACACAAAATGCACCGCAATACAATTCAACTATCCAAGAAGCTCAAAGCCGTATTTTTGAGTATCAACGACAATTCAAAGAGCTGAGTAACGAAGTAACAAAACTCTACACACCAAACGGCTTTTATGCACAGTTGGCAAAAGCACGCGAAGAGCTAAAGAGAGCGACAATAGACACACACAGCGCACAAGCAAAAATCGCCTACTTAGAGTTAGTTGAGTTGGATTATCAATATCTTTCCCAGCCTTCTATGACTCTTGGCAAGCGTCTTATAACCAAAGCATCAGATTTGGTTAATGTTGAAGCCGTTACTTTCCCCTCTATCGAAGCGCCTTCACGCCTGTATTTATCTTCCCTAACATCTTTAGTCTCAAGTTTTGAGCGTATTGGCTATACCCCTAGTCTAGGCTTCAGTGGGGCATTAAGAAGTAATGTCCACCTCTTAGAGCAACAGCTATTTGATCTACAAAAGAACATTGAAGTAATGGCCAAAAATGCACAACAAGAAGTTCAGTTCCAACTTCATATGATTGGAGCGTTCATCGCACTGTTCGTATCGACATTGCTTATTTTACTATCTGTGACCATATCGAGACGCTTGAATGCAATCACACATATGATGAACAACATTTCATCAGGTGATGGTGATTTAACCGTAAGAATGGAAGCGAGAGGCAAAGATGAGTTGGGACAATTGGCTCAGTCCTTTGACTTCTTCATAGAAAAAATACACAAAAATATGATTGAGCTCGCTGCAGTGCTGGAAATTCTTAAAGTAAGTGCTTCAACGTGTAAGCACAGCGCAGACAAGAGCATGAATAATAGCCAATTGCAAAAGGTCGAAGCGGAGTCTGTCGCAACGGCGGTCAATGAGTTGGTGATGACGAGTAATGAGATCAACAACAATATCGATGCTGCGGCGCAAACAGCAAGCGAAGTTCGTCGTAGTGCAATAGAAACACTTTCTTTAACTGAGCAATCGAAACAGAGCACCACAACCCTAATGGAGCATATCCACGCATCCAAATCTACCGTTGAAGATTTGGAAGGCCAGAGCCAAGAGATCAACCATATCGTCTCATCTATTCAGCGTATTGCAGAACAAACAAACTTACTCGCACTTAATGCGGCTATTGAAGCAGCGCGAGCTGGTGATAGTGGACGAGGATTCGCAGTCGTGGCCGATGAAGTAAGACAATTGGCAATACTTACCAATGATTCGACCCATCAAATTGAAACCACGATTAGTCAGCTTGGCATGGGTGTGCAACAAGCCGTAAACATGATGCAAACCAGTTTCGAGCAAGCCGAAGAAACCAATTCGATCAGTTCAAAAGCTCAAGGCTCAATAGAGTCAATTACTACGCAAGTGGATACCTTATTCGATATGAATTCCCAAATATCCGCTGCATCCGAAGAACAAAGCACAGTATCTAGTGAGATTGACCGTAATATTACCCAAATTGCGGTACTAGCCAGTGAGACCCATCAACTCGTTGCCCAATCTTCTACGTCGAGTAACGAGGTTGAGAGCGTAAGTTCAAGATTACAAACGCTACTTGGTCAATTTAAGTATTGATGGAAAAAGCATAGTTACGGGGAAGTTCAGCGCTTCCCCGTTCTATTTACTTAGCGCCAGTTGACTACTGTTCAGTTCAGTTTTCCTTTGCTTCCGCACTGCCATATTAGAATCCATATACACGATAAAATCGTTGTTAACACTCTTCCCACAATATTCTTCTGATAGCTCTTCCGTGGTGATCCCTGACCAACTAGAGAAGAAACACTCAAAGTAAAACAGAGAAAGTGGTCGATGATTAATATCAGGAATATTTCGATTTCCCGTGAAGAAAAATGGTACGTATAGAGACTCGATATCCGGTGGAGTTCTGACGTCGTGTTTAAGCGGTAAAGCTCCGTGAGGAGAACCAAGCCCATGATCGGAGAAAAAGACATATTCTCCGCCCGCTTTTTTCACCATCTCAATGATCTGAGCCTGCAAAAAATCAGTGTACAAAACACTGTTGTCGTATTGGTCGAGTCTCTTTTCTCCTGAGCTAAACAAATCAAATTCCGCAGGGTAGCGATCGGAGAAGTTCATATGAGAGCCATAGAAATGTAGGATAATCAATTTACGTTCTGAGCGTTGTTCAAGTGCTGCGGACAGTTGTGCGATGAGGACATCATCATACAGAGCTCCTCCTTCTTCTTTTGAAGCAAAATATTGGATGTCCGCTTGCTGAGCAAGTGTTGAGATTGAAAAGTCCCACTGACCGAATTGTGCTTGATTCGACAACCAGAAAGTTTGATAACCTGCCGCCTTCGCAAGAAGAATAATTGATTGTGAGAAGTTAGGCATATTGCCAGTTTTCGTCAGCATCGCAGGTATCGCCCCCCACGTATTACTCCCTGCCGCATATGGTTGACTAACGACCGTCAACTGGCTCTTAATAGCATCGAGTTTTGGGGTGGTCTTTCTCTCATACCCATACAAACTCATGTTACCAGCTCTAAGAGACTCTCCTATACCAATAACAAGAACCTTTGGCGCCTCTGTTGATGCTTCTACATTCGTCCACGTCGCAGCATTATCGGTTTGCAGTGTCATCAGGCTTACAGAGTCTTTTATAGCAATCACGCTTTGAAAGGTCGGAAAACGCAAAGACAGTTTATGGATGGTGTATTCAGCTGCGGTATAAGAATACGAGTATCCGCGCGCCGTACCTTTATTGATATAGTCCGCAAATTCATTGCCGCTATATACCTTGGGTATCTGAACAAGAAAAGGTAATAACAGGTATATCGAACCAGCATAGAGAGAGCATCGCCACCATTTGCTTGCCGTTATAGAGGAGCTAAGTAACGCGAGCACGATAACCCAAAGCGTAGTACTTAGCATTTCCCAGCCATGCTCAGCGACGAAGCTCGCAGACTCTTCAGTTGGTGCATTGAACACGCTAAAGATCGTACTAATCGAAAGTGGCGCTTGGTAGGCCAAGTGTGTAAAAAACACGATACCTAGGAAAAGCACAACCAACCATTTCAACGGCTTAAAGACGTTTAATGTCACCACTAAACCAAAGAGCAATATGGATTGAAATAGCACGTGTATCAGCGCCTTGACAGTCGAGACGTGAAACTTATCGATATTTGTTACGTAGGCGAAAATGATGCACGCTGCCATTACAACTACACATACAAGGTGCTGTAAGCGTCCCCATTGGAATGAACTCATGACTCACCTCCTTGTTGGTGACAATAAGAAAACTGCGAATATATGGGGATATCGGTTAAAACAACCTTAATGTTAGGGTGCTCAATTTCCCTTATCGCCATTGGCTGATTAACGGTGAACAGTAAAGTAGGGATATCAGAGAAAGCAATACGAAATCGGTCCGTGTAATAGTTGATGTCGGTAGAGACTGCCGTAAACCAACCCAACCAATACTTAATATGCGTTTTGACCGCATAGATAAAGTACCGCCAGTCACTGATGTCATCATTCAAGTTTAACCAATAACTCGTGTTGAAGCCTTGGGTTGTAAATGCAGAAAGCGCGTGTTCGTTCACCGATTCGATGACGATTTGTCTCCGGCTAATATTGGGGTCAGCAAGACTAACCAAATGCTCTAAAGCACTGTTACGTTCATCGAGATCGAGTTGAGAGAGATTTTTAAAGTCCAACCAATATTGTGTAGAGCCTCCAAACGTGACAAATACCCACTCTAAAGTCAGTTCTATCTCTTTAGGCTCTGGGTCGTGTTTTACCAAAAAGCGCTTCTGTGCCACATCGTAGAACACATCAATTTCAATACCTTTCGCTCCCGCTTTCAATGCTTCATTAAACGCTGGAATGGTATTTTCTTCCGCTCTTGTCGTAAGACCTCTATGCGCCCAAACTTCTGTACAACTTTGCCAGTACATTTGTGCTTGAGATGTAGAAAAAGCGAACCATGTAAGCATTGGCACAAAGCATGTCAACAGCACGAAACCAAAGGCTATTACTTTCAAGCTTGTTCTATAATCCGGCATATATTCTCGTCCCTATTCTCATTTTGAATTTCAAAATACGAGAAAGCTCGAAGGTTCGCTTTCTAAGTTCTCCTTTGCACAATATGTACCTGTTTCAATATTCCGTTCTTGGGGACATGAAAAAGCCCCAAGCATAAGGCATGCTTGGGGCTTTTTATCTTTAGACTTTCTATTTTTGGGCAATTAGAGCGTTAGCCTTCAATGCCGCGAGATTTTAGGAACTCTGAGTAAGTGCCTTTGAAGTCTGTGATTTTACCATCGCGGATTTCGATGATACGTGTTGCTAGTGAGTCTACGAATACACGGTCGTGCGATACGAAGAACAATGTGCCCTTGTACTGCTCTAGTGCCGTGTTCAATGATTCGATCGATTCCATGTCCATGTGGTTGGTTGGTTCGTCCATTAGCAGCATGTTTGGCTTGTGCATCATTAGCTTACCAAGCAGCATACGACCTTGCTCACCACCAGACAGTACTTTTACTGACTTCTTGATGTCATCTTGACCAAACAGCATACGACCGAGGAAACTACGAACCACTTGCTCGTCATCGCCTTCTTGACGCCATTGACCCATCCAATCAGTTAGGTTTAGGTCTTCTTCGAAGTCGTGTGCGTGGTCTTGCGCGTAGTAACCGATGTTCGCATTTTCAGACCATTTGAACTCACCAGTACGTGGTTCTAGAACACCAGCAAGTGTGTTTAGTAGGGTTGTTTTACCCACACCGTTCTCACCGATGATAGCAACACGCTCACCGACTTCAAAAATCGCATTGAAGTTAGCAAACAGGTCGTCTTCAAAACCTTGGCTTAGGTTTTCAACAATCAGAGCGTTACGGAATAGCTCTTTAGACTGTTCAAAACGAATGAATGGGTTTTGGCGGCTAGACGCTTTCACTTCATCCAGTTTGATCTTGTCGATTTGCTTAGCACGAGATGTCGCTTGTTTTGCTTTCGATGCGTTTGCAGAGAAACGTGCAACGAACGTTTGTAGCTCAGCGATTTGTGCTTTCTTCTTCGCGTTGTCGTTTAGTAGACGTTCGCGAGCTTGAGAAGCCGCAGTCATGT
>Ga0209379_10002414_pt1 | contig 11407 bp, 16 predicted proteins | sample tdDd001_FD_187124 | JGI IMG/M metagenome (GOLD analysis project Ga0209379, IMG submission 187124) | Marine sediment microbial communities from the Atlantic coast under amendment with organic carbon and nitrate - tdDd00.1 (SPAdes)... | ecosystem: Environmental > Aquatic > Marine > Coastal >...
ATTGCTCAAGCGCAAATCATCAGGGCGATAGCGTAGCAAAGCTAATAAACGCCGAATGTAGAGCTGCTGTCAGATCTTCTTGTTGTCAGAAACCGCTATTGCTTGACAAAGGGGAGTCCATGTAGCCTCATTAAGAGGCTTGTAATAGTTTGCTTAAATGTGAAACGAAGTGGAACCGAGCAAACTGTTACGAGTCCGACTTTAAAATCCTTGTTAGGCGCTCTTAGCTGATTCACGTGTTTCCTTTGCATCTTGGAGAATTTTAATTCCACCACGAACAACTATAAGTGAAATTATTGTTCCGACAATTAGATCAGGAAACCGACTACCTATAATGCCAACAAGCATACCTGAAACTATTACCCCTAGATTAGCTATGACATCATTTGTTGAAAATATCCAAGAAGCTCTCATATGTACGCCACCCTCTCTATGCTTGGATATTAATACTAGACAGGCAATATTTGCCAATAAGGCAACAACACCAACTAAGATGATTAATGTGCCTTGAGGCTCGCTGCCAAAAAGCAACCGTCTAATAACCTCAAATAGAACGCCTAGCCCCAATATAATTTGAAGGAAACCACTGACTTGGGCAGCCTTTGCTTGATGCAAGATTCCTTTGCCAACGGCATAGAGTGAAAGTCCGTACACAGATGCATCTGCCAGCATATCTAGAGAATCTGCAATTAAGCCCGTAGATTGTGCTAACCACCCTAAAATTAACTCGGCAACAAACATAAATGCGTTTATAGAGAGAAGCAAAATAAGAGTTTTTCTCTCTAGTTTTTCTGCTTGTTCTGCTCCACAGCCACAATCTGACATTTATTCTCCGATCTATATTTGGGGATTAACGCCCTCGTTAATGGGCAAATAATTGTTTGCTAAAATTGTTGAGGGACGAAACACAGCCAACTGTATTTTGTCCTGATTTAACAGCTTGTTATATGTATTATTCGCCGCGCCAAACAAACTCTGCTTCTTGAGTTATTTTATTAAATTCCGTTCTATCAATATTACCATCAGCTAAACGCTTTTCGGCATCAAGCATTTTGAGGTGATATTCATATTCGGTTGCTGCGAGAATATATCCTAATTCCCTTTCCGTTATTTTTTTACTTTTAAAATGGCTCATTGCCAATTTTTTATTCCATGACTTACCTTCTGGTGGTTCAGGAAGAGTGTAATCTCGATCTAAAGGTAGGACGCCAGAAACTTTATATCCTCTATCAATTAAATCCTTAGCGCACTGATATAGCATATAGTCGATAGAGTCTTCTAACCCATAAAAGTGCAGATAATACCCAGCGGTGCACTCACCTACCTCTTTACCATTATCATCAACGAGATGTATTACTCGATTGGAACAACCAATGATAGAAAGCGATAGAAAAAGAGAAATTATTATTTTGGAATACATGAGCAAACCTAATATACATATAACGAATGATATGGACTCCCCTGCATAACGGCATCTATGTGCCATATTGAAAGGTGTTAACACTATCAATAAAAGGAGAGTCCATATGTATCCAATTAAAGCAGTTGGCATCGATTTAGCCAAATTAATTTTTAGTATCCACGGTGTTGATGCCAATGACAAGTGTAAATTACGTAAAACAGTTAAGCGAAACAAACTGTTAGCTGAAGTCGCCAAGTTACCACCCTGTATTATTGGCATGGAAGCTTGCTCTGGAGCGCACTATTGGGCAAGAGAGTTTACCAAGCTTGGATTTGATGTTCGTATCATGGCATCTAAGTTAGTTATTCCGTATCGTCAAAATGAAAAAAATGACGCCAATGATGCTGAAGCCATTTGTGAAGCAGCCACCAGACCCAAAACCCGTTTTGTCAGTATCAAAAGTGAAGAGCAACAAGCCGTGCTTTGTTTGCATAGAATAAGACAAGGTGCAATTAAAGATAGAACAGCCCGTATAAATCGCCTTCGCGGTTTACTCGCTGAATTTGGTATCACTATGCCCAAAGGCCGCTACCCCGCGCAAAAAGCTATTGGAGGCATACTTGAAGATGGTGAAAACAACCTACCCTTCTTAGCTAGAGAGTTACTCAATGACTTATGGCAAAGTATCAAATGCTTAAATGAAGAAATACTCAAACACGACAGAAAACTCTATGCCTTAGCCAATCAGATGAAATCTGCCAAGCGCTTAATGAGTATTCCTGGTATTGGTGAAATCACAGCAACCGCCGTAGTGGCTACCGTAAATGATGCCAAGCACTTTGAAACGAGTCGTTCATTTGCAGCTTGGGTTGGTTTAGTGCCTAGGCAATACACTACAGGAGGTGTTACTCGCTTAGGCAGAATAAGCAAACGAGGTGAAAAACATATTCGCACTTCGCTTATTCATGGCGCAAGAGCTGTCATTGCTAACTGTAAAATAAAACCGACCGAACAAGTATGTGAATAAAAGAACTCGTGGAGCGACGAGGATTTAAACGAGCGACCGTAGCATTGGCTGCTAAGAATGCTCGATTGATTTGGGCGTTGTTACACTCAGAAAAAGAATATCAGGTAGATTATGTGAAGTAAGTTTAAGTAAATAAAGTTAATTAAACGGTTAACCCCACCGAGTCGCAGTAATAGTAATTGACGATAACACGGTCAGACCGAGAGCAAGAAAGCCTGTTTAGTTGGGAAGAGATAAGAACTCTGTTTAACGAATGAGGCATTGCTCAAGCGAAAATCATCAGGGCGATAGCGTAACAAAGCTAATAAACGCCGAATGTAGAGCTGCTGTCAGATCTTCTTGTTGTCAGAAACCGCTATTTCTTGACAAAGAGGAGTCCATGTAGCCCTGTTAAGAGGCAATAAAATAGTTGGCTAAAATTAGCGAGGAACGAGCAAAAGCCAACTGTTATTTGTCCTGCTTTAACGACTTGTTAGGTACAAATTCAACCGTCAAAGTTGCTTAAATCATTGCTACCGTATTTGTTTAAATTCTTGAACTCAGAATTTTTAAGTAAACGTTTTAAACACAAAAATGAAAATAAAAAAGCAAAGAGCATAAAAGAAATTGAATCTAGGGTAACTGAATAGATTTTCGTGCAATCACCAATAAAACATTCATATTTGGGTATACCGGCAAATGAAATGAAGCCAAATAAAATTGCCAATACTAAATATAAAAATGCTAATTTCATCGCAATTGCCTCCTTGTACCTAACGCCCTGTTAACGGGCAAAATATAGTTGGCTAAAATTAGCGAAGAATGAGCGCAAGCCAACTGTTTTGCGTCCACTTTGAGCGACTTGTTATGTTTTGTCTGGCTCACTAATTGATATTACCTCTATTGTACCCGAAGAATTGTAAGTAACGTGAATCTTGAGTTTACCGTACTCCCACCTCTCGGAAATCAAAACTTCATCTTCACCATGTCGGTTCCATTCGGGAGTGCCGAGTTTATTATTTAGAGATTCATTATTATCTTCAAACTTAATACTTTTAGGCAATCCACCGACAAACTGCTTATATCCGTCAAGTCCATCAGAGTAGAAGAATACGCCACTAAGAAATAGCTGACCAGCTCCGATAGGTTGTTGTTCGTTACCTAGGAAAATTGCTTCATCAGAAAATATTACACTGAATCCTTGTTCAGGGGATTCTATATAGGTTCTATATTCATCTTCCTTTAAGACGGGAAGTTGATGACCTTCGACAGTTAGCCAATTCTTGATAGCCTCATCTGAAACAGGCTTTCCAATTAATTTTGTTATATCGGTAGATTGCAAAGCCAAACTCCATTTGAAAAACATAACGCCCTAATAATGGGCAAAAAATAGTTGGTTAAAATAGCGACGCAGGAGCAAAACCAACTATTTTTTGTCCTGTTAATTTGCTTGTTATAAGCCGAATTTACACCCAAGCAACCTTGAGCGAACTGCCAAATCATTTTCAGTAGCAGTGCGTTTTTCATAAATTTTGCAGTATGAATTACTTAACCCCATATCAGATATCTGGTACGCAACCAGATCTATATTGCGCTGACTTATTTGGGGGTTATTCATAATGCGTAGAAATTTATTTTGGTTGTATACGCCCCAAATTACAAATGCCGAATACTTTGCTGCACCAGGCGCTTCTCCAGCGTATGAGTTAAGATAATCTATAACCTCAGTATCAGATTTGTAATTATCGAATACAGCATTAGCAACCTTGCTCTCCTCGCAAATTTGATCGCATTCACAACCTGCAATTATTAGTGCTATGAATATCAAGGCTAGAATTTTCAGCTGGATTTTCCTTAGGCTTATAACGCCTCATTAAGAGGCAATAAACTAGTTGGTTAAAATAAGCGAGGCACGAGCAAAAACCAACTGTTTTTGTCCTGCTTTAATGACTTGTTATATTGCTTTTTTAACTAACATTTTCCATTGTATTAGTTCGTAAATTAAAATTACAACACTTCCAAATACGACAAATTTACCTGTAAATATTAAATCTTGGCGACCACACACGCCACCGAAAGGCAAATACTCACCAAATAACAGTAATATTGGCAAATACCCGAATATAGCAATAGAAAGAATGGGAACCCAAGTCCTTTGCCTATTACTCCATAGCCTAACAAGTACGGCTGTAAACATAAGCGAAAAGCCAATTAGCATATATAGGTTAAATTGGCTCGTATGCTTTTCAGCTAATCCTTCGGGTTGAATCATACAAGCAATTGCATCAACGGGTAAAAGAAAGAAAAGAGCTAGAAAAAAATATTTGATCGTGCAGACTCCATTGCAATATAACGCCGTTTTAAGCGGCGAGAAATAGTTTGCTAAAATGTGAAACGAAGTGGAACCGAGCAAACTGTTACGAGTCCGACTTTAAAACCTTGTTAGGTGTTTCTGCACCAAAATATTTATTATAAAACTCTTTTAAAAACATGGATGACTCTTTGTTTGATGCCGTAAATTCATAACCCGACATCTCTTCCCAGTCAGAAAAAATCCTCTTATTCCCTCTAAGGTAATCAGGATAAATTGCTTCGTCGATTACATAATTAGGAATAAATATCCCCCAGCGCCAAAAACCATATCTAAACATCAATAAGAAGCTAATTTTACATGAAAGCCTAAACGAATCAGTTGTAAGCATTAAGTGTCCGTTATGTGATGTGCAAAGTTTGGCATTATCATCTGTCATCAAAAAACACCTAACGCCATTTTAAGCGGCTAGAAACAGTTAGGCTAAACTGCGCGAAGCGCGAGCCAACTGTTACTAGTCCGGCTTTAAAACCTTGTTAGCAGCAACGGTCTTTAAAAACACTTACCTTACCACTAACGCTAAAATTAAATTGATGGAAGTGAGAGCCAGAAAACGCTGGGCACCTCTTAACCACCAAGCCAAGATGGATAAACAATAGCAAAAAATACTTACCAATCAATCTATAAAATTTAATGTGACACAAAAAAGGTAGGAAAGCTAAAATCACCAATCATTTGTTGCGATATATTCAATTAGCCAAGCACATTTAAAAATAGAACTAGTGGTGCCTGCTAACGCCCGCATAAGGGGCTGATAATAGTTTGCTAAAATGTGCAGCGAAGCGGAACCGAGCAAACTGTTAGCAGTCCCGTGCTTAATGCGCTTGTTAGGAGACCTCTTGCTCCATGTAGTAGAACCGGTCATCTTCACTAACTAACGAGAATCCATTTCTTTTGTAAAGGTGATGCGCTGGACTGATTTTGAAAACCCTTAATTTGAGTTTCTGTGCTCCAGATTTCTTAGCCAATCGGGTCGATTCAGCTAGTGCCGCAGCGCCAATACCTTTGTTTCGGAATTGTTCGTTAACTTGAAGATCTCGCAAATAGCACCCATCGCTATCAAATGACAACCGAATAGCGCCTACCACCTCATCATCAGATAATATGTCCCAATTACTTAAATCTGAAATTTGTTCGAGTATTTTAGCCTGATCCCAATCAACCGAGTAATGTTCATAATATGAGCGCATATTATTAAACGTAATGTCTGCCGATTTTGATAAATCACTAGCAGGTTGATATGCAATCACCTGTGGTCTCCTAACGCCATTTTAAGCGGCGAGTGATAGTTTGCTAAAATGTGAAACGAAGTGGAACCGAGCAAACTGTTACGAGTCCGACTTTAAAACCTTGTTAGCTACACTACTGCTTAGTATGCTTATTTATACTTGCATTTAATTGTTTAACAGTCTCTATGCATTCAGCTTTTTTTGAGCCTTTTAAATCACTGCAACCTTTTGGCTTTCTTTTAGTAGGTAAAGGATCTCCAGTAACAGCATGTTTTACCAATTCAATATCTGCTTGTGTCCCTAATTCAGCCAAAGTACTGCCTCTTTGGTTCTCTTTATTTTCAATTCCAAGTTGCTCATCTAGAACAGCACCAACAAGTGTACATCCCTGAAGTGAAACCCAAAACGCTAGTAAAATTGTAACTCTCATATATATCCACAGCCCTGTGTGGCTAACGCCATTTTAAGCGGCTAGAAACAGTTAGGCTAAACTGCGCGAAGCGCGAGCCAACTGTTACTAGTCCGGCTTTAAAACCTTGTTAGCAGCAACGGGATTTAAAAAAACTTACCTTGCCACTAACGCTAAAATTAAATTGATGGAAGTGAGAGTCAGAAAATACTGGGCACCTCTTAACCACCATGCCAAGATTGATAAACAATAGCAAAAAATGCTTACCAATCAATCTATAAAATTTACTGTGACACAAAAAAGGAAGGAAAGCTAAAAGCACCAATCCTTTGTTGCGATATATTCAATTAGCCAAGCACATTTAAAAATAGAACTAGTGGTGCCTGCTAACGCCTCGTTAAGAGGCAAATAATATGTTGGCTAAAATAAGCGACGCAGGAGCAAAAGCCAACTGTTATTTGTCCTGCTTTAACGACTTGTTATATGCCAATTTAAATCACTTTTAGAAGTGGTAACTAATACCGACATTAATCCCTTTAATATCTATATGTTTTCCTAAATTCAACACTTCATAGCCAGCATTAAGCCCTATTCCATTATCAAATTTATACATCCATCCAAGGGAATAACCAAAATCATTACCATCTTCGTTAAAAACGACTTCATTATCGTCAACTATGTCGTAATCATATTGAAGAGCATTCACTTTCAAGTACAAATAATTTCTTTTTGATATTGGGTAATTTGCTAAAGCCGAAAGCATAATTGAACTGTAATCAATTTTAGAGTCCGTGAATATATCGATTATTATTCCGTCTGCTTTACTGCTATCACCTTTCAAATAGCCAAGGCCAATTGAAAAATACTCTGTCACACTATATTGGTATGAATAAGCTAAATGTGAAGTGACCAAATCATTTAAATCAGATGTTTCTTCACCAGAACCATTATTGATATCTGAATAGCTATATTCAAAATTTATAGAATGAGATTTTTCGTTTGCGAGTGCTATAGAGCTTATAAAAAAACTTAAAAAAATTATTCGTAACATATAAAATTCCTTTTGATGTACATAATTGCCGATTTTGGCATATAACGCCCTAATAATGGGCAAATTGCAGTTGGTTAAAATACGCGACGAAGGAGCAAAAACCAACTGTTATTTGTCCTTATTTATTAGCTTGTTATGTGGTTTTTACTACATTATCCACCAATAAGTGCACCAAAATATGATTGGCACTAATGCTAATTGTGAATACCAAGAATTAAACTTATACAGTACAAAACCTGATATTAAAAATAAGAGACTTACTGGGGCAGTTAAGATAACACCAAATAATGCCCAGCTTTCACAGTCTGATGTATCAGGTGGGCAATTATACATGTTAAAAACAGACCATATTGCAGCTATTAATATTATGGAACCCAATATTAATTCTATTACCGCAAGTTGATTTTTACGCATATATATCGAACCACATAACGCCATTTTAAGCGGCTAGAAACAGTTAGGCTAAACTGCGCGAAGCGCGAGCCAACTGTTACTAGTCCGGCTTTAAAACCTTGTTAGCAGCAACGGGATTTAAAAAACTTACCTTGCCACTAACGCTAAAATTAAATTGATGGAAGTGAGAGCCAAAAAACACTGGGCACCTCTTAACCACCAAGCCAAGATTGATAAACCATAACAAAAAATGCTTACCAATCAATCTATAAAGTTTACTGTGACACAAAAAAGGAAGGAAAGCTAAAAGCACCAATCCTTTGTTGCGAAATATTCAGTTAGCCAAGCGCCTTAAAAATAGAGCTAGTGGTGCCTGCTAACGCTTTGCTAAGCGGCAATAAAATAGTTGGCTAAACTTAGCGAGGAACGAGCAAAAGCCAACTGTTTTTTGTCCGTTTGAGCAACTTGTTAAGTGCATATTACACGTGAGCTTGTTCTATACCCCGTTGCACTTTCGCAGGAAGTACAAATAGAAATTCAGCTAATGCTTGTGTAAATTCAACAATCCTCTGGGCATCACTTTCATTGGGTAACTCAGCAGCTACATCAGCATGTCTTTGATCGTTGGCATCTAATCTTACTTCATGTGCCCACTTAGCCATTGCTTCCGTAATTAAGTTATCATTAACTGCATTTTCAATTCTTTTATATAAGCTACCGTCAATGTAATCTTTCTCTTTTAACATTGCATCAACAGCGCTAGCTGAAAGCATTACAGAGCCAGCCGGAGCATGAATGGTTGCTATAGCTTGCTTCAAAAACTCTTTAGCTTTATTTGGAATGGCATCATCAACAGTGATTGATGATGGATAAATTTCAGTAGCTTCCATATTCCATTTACTGGCACAAGCTATAACAGCACCTCCACAACTTTTACATGCATAAGAAACCCATAACCGCTTATTGGTATTATTATGGGTAACCGTTTCAAATTTGGTGGTTATCATAAGTGATGGGCGATTCACACTACAATGAGGACAACTATCTAATTGAAATTGATTCTCTAATTTTGGCACTGGATATCCTTTTGCACTTAACGCCCAATTAATGGGCAAAAAATAGTGGGCTAAAATGGAGCGAAGCGAACAGCCCGCTGTTTTTTGTGATCTTCCCCCGATAAACTTTACACTAACAAACAATGTAAAAAGTTAATAGATAAACGGAAGAAAGCAACAGCGCTCACCGCCTAATTAACACCAAACAGCTAACTTTGAGCCAACACAAAAAAAGTAAAAATGCTTTCCCCTACTTTGCTTGGCGAAAACTCAAAAGCTACAAATACCAAAACAACCTAAAACCATCAAACCTAAAAAAAGAATTTACCTTAAATAGAAGGCGGTACATAACGCCCATTTAATGGGCAAATATCAGTTGGTTAAAATAGCGACGCAGGAGCAAAACCAACTGTTATTTGTCCCTGTTTAAATGTTTGTTAGTTGCTGATACACCACAACTTATTAATAACACTACTGTAACCAACCCACCGTAAGAAAGCTAACACTAAAGTGAGTTAAAACATTTGGAAGTTTGAACGCTGAAAAATAACGGCTGAACGAAAACACTTCCTGTGATTGATAACTGCTTTTACAAACTCACCAGAATTTGTAATTGCTGCTTTTAATAGCACTTAAATAAAAAGCAACTAACGCCCAAATAACAGGCAAAAAATTGTTGGCTAAAATAGCGACGAAGGAGCAAAAGCCAACTGTTTTTTGTCCTTGTTTATTTTCTTGTTAGGTGAATACTTGCTCAAAACTAAGTATTGTAAAGTACGTTAACGAATATAAATCTCCGTTACATTCGAAATATAGCTCATAAACATATTGATTAGGATTTCGCTTGTTTTTGCCTGCGATAATAAAACCACTATACGTTTGTTTATGCAACGAAAATTTGCCAATTATATATTTAGATCCTGAATCTAAAGCTGGTGAAAATTGTAATAATAAAGTTTTATCAATTTGATCGTTTTCTAGTTGAGACAACAGTTTTTTATAAAGTGAATCATATCTTGAATCATCCACGTCAGTTAGAAAAAAGCTAGAATTCTCAGATACTCCACCAGTTGTGACATCTTTAAAAATACCTATCTCACCTTTTGAGGTATTATCAAAAAGCTCGCTAGGAATTATATATTTAGTCCCATCAATAAAGATATTTTTAAAGATAAGAGCACTTAACTTTAAATCACCCTCTGATGAATAAGCTGTAGATGTCAGCAACATTAAAGAGATAATTAAACTCAACCTGAACATATTCACCTAACGCCCGCATAAGGGGCTGATAATAGTTTGCTAAAATGTGAAGCGAAGCGGAACCGAGCAAACTGTTAGCAGTCCCGTGCTTAATGCGCTTGTTAGGTAGAATCACCACCAAACTAATGTTTACTAAATGGTTGTACTTTTTCTCTTAGGATATCGCATAAGTTTAAGTTTGTAAGTTCAGATATATTAGATGCAGCTAGAGCAGCAGTATAATATACAGGATAACTATCAGTTGACTCTTCTAGACACCATATTACGGGACTAAATACATGCGCATGATCATCATTTGGCAAAAGACTTTGTAATTTAGTTTGAGCTTTTTCGCATTCGTATAACTCTATTTCGCCAATTGCATAGTGCTCAGCAATTACTAAGGCATCTTTTCCTATCTCTGGAAGCTCATCCCAAATCAAACGAGTAAATTCACAAGCGATTAAACGCTGTTGACGTTCTGTAATCATGTCTTTAATAAATTCAAACATATCATAGATATTATTACTCGAATCCCAATCGCCTCGATTCATACTTCTACCTAACGCCACATTAAGCGGCTTGTAATAGTTTGCTAAACTGTGAAACGAAGTGGAACCGAGCAAACTGTTACGAGTCCGACTTTAATGCCTTGTTATAAAGCTATGCCACTATTAAGCAACAGCTTAAGAGAATAATTGACAGGCCAACCCAAACACCCAATGTTAAACCTCCAGTTTTAAGTAAGGAGACTTGTTTTTTTTCTACTTTAATGATTTCAGATATATTTACTTCTACATTTTCGCTATATATTTTATCAGTAGTTATTGATTTAATCGTAAACTCATAACGTTGTCCTGACATAGTTTCTATAGCAATAAAATCTCCAGCCTTTAAAAATTCATTTATGTTTGATTCCGGTTTAAATTGGTTCATTGAAGTACAACCAGAAATAAAAATTATAATAAAAAAATATTTAAATATATTTGCTATATTCATAAATGGCTCAATCCTTGATTTAGCTTTATAACGCCCTGTTAATGGGCAAAATATTGTTGGCTAGAATAAGCGACGAAGGAGCAAAAGCCAACTGTATTTTGTCCTTGTTAAACAGCTTGTTATGTTTGCCGAATTCATATACTAAGTGCGACACCCTATTTAATAAAAACGATGAACTGCTATATCCTTAGTTTTTTGCTCCCGCCAAGAAGTAAAACACTATGAAATACAAGCAGCTCACCGAGGGTGATAG
>Ga0209379_10002417_pt1 | contig 11389 bp, 7 predicted proteins | sample tdDd001_FD_187124 | JGI IMG/M metagenome (GOLD analysis project Ga0209379, IMG submission 187124) | Marine sediment microbial communities from the Atlantic coast under amendment with organic carbon and nitrate - tdDd00.1 (SPAdes)... | ecosystem: Environmental > Aquatic > Marine > Coastal >...
GAAATTCTACCCACTTGATAAGAAGTCACATGAAAAAATGTTAGTTGATTTAGCAAACAAAAAAGAAGAAGTAGCTTAGAGGAGTAATTATGAGACAAAAATATACTATTAATAACGATTGGAAATTTTTAAAAAAGAATGTGGCAATCACAGAGTTAATGAATGAAACGTTTGAAGACGTGACATTACCACATTCTTGGAACGCACTTGACGGACATACTGGTGGCAGCAATTACCACAGAGACTTATGTTGGTACTACAAGTCACTTGAAGTAGCAAAAGTTGATGGCGAAAAGGTATTTATCGAATTTGAAGCTGCAAACAGTGTTTCGAATGTTTATTTAAATGGTGTACATCTTGGTGAACATAGAGGTGGATATTCAACATTCAGATATGAGATTACTGAGCATTTAAAAGACGAGAATCATCTGATCGTATCAGTAGATAACAGTCACGATGAAACAGTTTATCCATTGATGGCTGACTTTACATTCGGTGGAGGACTTTACAGAAGTGTAAACATCATCAAAGTAAAAGCAAGTCACTTTGATTTAATGGATCATGGTTCAAGAGGTGTTTACGTAACACAAGAATCTGTTTCTAAAGATGAAGCAGTTCTTACAATCAAAGGATTAATTGTATCAGAGGAGCCTATGACTATGGGTGCTAGACTTGTAGATCATGAAGGCAATGTAGTTGCTGAAGGTGGAGCTCTTGGTACAGGTGAAACTGAATTCAAATTAACTGTTAAAAATCCTACTCTTTGGGATACAACAGCACCATACATGTATGATACTCAAATTGCACTTCTAGATGGTGAAGAAGTGATGGACTATATAACTGTTAAGACAGGTCTTCGTTACTATAATTTTGATGCTGAAAAAGGTTTATTCTTAAACGGAGAGCATGTGAAATTAAAAGGTGTTAGTAGACACCAATGTTATATGGATAAAGGTTGGGCGATTTCTGAAAAAGAGCAAATTGAAGATATGTTAGTGATCAAAGATATGGGTGCTAACTCGATTAGACTTGCTCACTACCAGCACAACCAATTTTTCTATGATCTTTGTGATAAATACGGTATTGTAGTATGGGCTGAAATTCCATATATCTCATTAACAAGTAAAACAGATGAAACTGGAAGCAATGCAATCAGTCAGATGAAAGAATTGGTAAAACAAAATTACAATCACCCATCTATCTTTATGTGGGGGGTTCAAAATGAAATTACGATTGCTGGAAAGGTTAATAACATTGAAGGTATCGTAAATGAATTGAATACATTAACAAAGGAAATGGATCCGACAAGAGTAACAACTCAAGCTCAAGTTGGTCATTGTCCTGACGAAGACTCATTAAATAAGATTACAGATATTTTAGCTTATAACAGATACCATGGCTGGTACTATGATACAGTTGAAGATTATGCAGTATGGTGCGATAATTTCCATAAAGCATATCCAGAAATTCCACTTGGTATTAGTGAATATGGTGCAGAAGGTATTTTGACTTACCAAAACGATGATCCAAAACAAAGTGATTATTCAGAGACTTACCATGCACATTATCATGAAGTAACACTTCAAGCATTCTCAGAAAGACAGTATATTTGGGGATCGTATGTATGGAATATGTTTGATTTCTATTCTGATCTTCGTGATGAGGGTGGTGTAAAAGGTAGAAATAACAAAGGTTTAGTAACTTTGGATAGAAGTACTAAGAAAGATGCTTTCTATTACTACAAAGCAACTTGGAGTAATGAGTCATTTGTTCATATTACTGCTAAACGTTTTATTAATAGACATAAAGCGACTATGGATGTAAGAGTTTATACAAACTTGGAATCAGCGACTTTATATGTTAATGATCAAATGATTGAAACAAAGAACTCTGAAAAACATATTGTTACTTTCAAAGATGTTGCTGTGAAGGACATTACAAAAGTAAGAGTAGAGTCTGGTGTTTACACTGATGAAGCTGCCTTTAGAAAAGTTGACGTACAAGATCCTAGTTATGTCTATGTTAAAGAAGTAGCTGAAGGCGGAGATGTGACAAACTGGTTTGATCTTGATATCGATGAAAACCTAACTGAGTATATTTATAATGATGGTTGTTACTCAATAGAAGACAATATGAGAGATTTATATGAAAGTGACGCTACAAGAGCAGTATTAAATAAATATATGCCTGATTTTAGTGCTCATCCTCAATTTGAAATGGCACAGAACTTTAAATTGAGTTTGATTATGACTATGATGCCAGGGGAAAAAATGCCAGATGTTATTCAAGTAAATTTAAATAATGAATTGTCTGCAATTAGTAAGTAATTTAGTGGGGAGGGAGAAATCCCTCCTTTTTAATAGTGTAAGAATTATATTTAATGAATTGGAAAGTGTCTATGACACATTTCTTGTAGGAGGAGACAAAATGAAAGCCATAATGATCATGTTTGACTCACTAAACAAACATTTCTTACCGTGTTATGGTAATGAATGGATTAAAGCACCTAATTTTGAAAGACTTGCGAAAAAAACTGTAACCTTTGATAAATTCTATGCAGGTAGTCTACCATGTATGCCAGCCAGAAGAGAGCTACATACAGGAAGACTTAATTTTTTACATCGTTCTTGGGGACCATTAGAACCATTTGATGTATCCATGCCTAATCTGTTAAAAGAAGCAGGCATCTATACCCACCTTATTACAGATCATTTTCATTACTTTGAAGATGGTGGTTCAACTTATCATAATAGGTACAATACCTGGGAAATGGTAAGAGGTCAGCAGGGTGATCCTTATGTTGGTATGGTTAATAATCCTGAAATACCAGCATGTCAAAATCCTCGTAAAATTAATCTTGATAATTGGCGACAGGATTGGGTGAACCGGAAGGTAATTGATACTGAAGATAAACAACCCATGCCAATCACTTTTAACATGGGTCTTGATTTTATAGATAGGAACAAAGATGAAGACAATTGGTTTTTACAATTAGAAACCTTTGACCCTCATGAACCTTTTTACACCATGGAGCATTATAAAGAATTATATCCTCATCTGTATGAAGGTGAACATTACGATTGGCCGAATTACGGAAAAGTAGATGATGACGATGATACGAAAGAACATCTGAAGCTTCAATACGCGGCACTTATTTCCATGTGTGATGCCTATCTTGGAAAAGTACTTGATAAGATGGATGAACTGAATCTATGGGAAGATACGATGCTTATCGTTAATACAGATCACGGATTTATGCTTGGTGAAAAACAGTGGTACGGAAAGAATATCCAACCATTTTATAATGAGATAGTCAATCTACCATTCTTTATCTATGACCCATCTTCTAAAGAAGAAGGTACTAGAAGAGAAGCACTTGCTCAGACAATCGATATTGCTCCAACACTATTGGATCATTTTAATCAACCTATTCCAAAGGTGATGCAAGGCAAGTCTTTAAGACCTGTTATTAAAGAGGATGCTGTTATTCGTGAGACAGCACTATTTGGTATGCACGGTGGTCACGTTAATATAACAGATGGACGTCATGTTTATATGAGAGCGAACACAACAAAAGATAACGGACCACTCAATGAATATACATTGATGCCTACACGTATGAGAGATATGTTTACTACTGACGAGCTTAAACATGTTGAAATGGTAGATGAAGACTCATTTAATTTCATACCTTGTAAGACAATGAAGATTAAAACCTCAAGTTTTCTATCACCAGACATGCATGGGCATCTGTTATATGATTTGAAATCAGATCCAAAACAATTAAAACCTCTTGATGATAAAAATCTTGAACTGAAAATGGCAAAGAAAATGATGGTGGCCATGCATGAAAATGATGCACCAAAAGAGCAGTATTTGAGGTTAGGATACGAAAAAGGCATGTCAATGAGTGAAGATGATTTGCATTCGGTAAATGAATGTATAGAGATTTCCATTGATGCACCTTTACAAATGTTACTTGATGATCCGAAAACGCTTGAAATACTAAAAAAATATTTAGGACCTTTCTTGGAAAACCCGATGTTAGATATGGCAAAAGCGCTTTCGCTGCCAAAACTGTCTCAATTGTCTAAAGGACAACTGCCGATGTCGGTTGTTGAAATGGTTGGTTTGGAACTCGATAAAATTTCATAAGTAACACAAAAAATAAAAAGTGACTTATAGGATGTCCTCTATAAGTCGCTTTTTTTAAGAGTTAACCAAACCACTTAATTGTTCTATGATGTTGTTATTTCCTGTTAATGATATATGACCGATTTTATCACATATTTTCTCAAGGTATTCAAGTTCTTTTAACTTAAAGAGTGTCGTGTTTTCGTCCATTAATTTGGCTGTGTTCAATAAACTTCTAGTAGATGCAGTTTCCTCTCTACGGGTTATAACATTGGCATGTGCCTTTTTTTCAGCGATCAATACCGTGTTGATGATATCTCGTATTTCACCAGGCAATATAATATCTTTTAAACCTGCATAAACAAACTTTGCACCGTATTGCTCTTCTTTTGCTGTTAGTTTATCATATACGAATTCTGCCATATCTTTTTTATTTTTAAGTAAATCATCTAATTTCATATTACCGACATACTCTCTGATGATCATCTGTAACTGTAAATAAAGCTGTTGTTCATAGTTTTGAATCTGAAGTATTGGCACTTCAACATTTATGATATTATACTGACAAATGAAATTGACTCTTACCGGTACTTTGTCTTCTGTCATGATTTCTTGTCCTGTCACTTGTAACTCTCTGATACGGGTATCAACTTTTTCAATAGAGACCTCTTTATTGTTATACCAGAAGAAATATCTGCCGGCTTCTACGACACGCTCATATGCCTTGTTGAAGAACAAGAGACCTTTTTCATACGGTTCTACATTTAAAATGAACCCTTGAGTGCCTATGCCATGATTAAGAAGCACATTTTGAATTTCAGCATCTAAGATTTCCGGCTCATTTTTATCAACAATGACAAATTTATGATCATTGATATTTTGCCAAAATACATGTAAACCTGCATTTAGAAAATTAGTAAAATGATCATCTTTATAATGTAAGGCAATTTGATGGTCTTTTACATCTATAAAAACAAGATCGTTTTGCAATGCTTCTTTATCCATAAAATAGATAGGATCGTATTTATCAAATGAAAAAGTCTCTCTGGTGTCTAATATGATGAGTTCATACTTTGGATTGGATACTTTTCTATGTAATCCAGGTGTTAAATACTTAATGAAAGTACCATTTTCAAATACAAATCCACGTTGATTTTCTTCAATATTTATCTTAAATAAGTTCATGACTTACCTCCTTGCGATTCTGATAGTAAACTCAGCAAAATAAGCGGAGTTAAATTAAGCCAATGACTTTTATAGTGGAATCTTATAGATTTGACCATTAAAGACGTTTGACGGTATCCTTTACACTTCAAAGCTCATGTCACCTTAAGAGTTTACTATTGTGAATACTTTTTTTTACCTCTATCCAAGAGTGTCTGTTCCATAGACAGTTGAGGAATCGAACCTCAATGAGTCAACATCGGAATACCATATGATATTTCACTGGCACTGGAAGGTTATCAGAAACCTTCATTGACATATATATATTAAGCATGATTGCGTAATATCATCCTTTAACAACACCAACCGTTTTAAGTTTTTTGATTGGAGTGATTAAATCTAATTCATTGTTGATGACAAAATCTATATCTTTATATGAATCCATAGCCTCTTCAGCGACATCAGCTTTATTTTTTTTACCCAGAACAATATGTTTAGATTTCAGATCTTTTATAACCGATTCAGCTGAAATAAGTTCTTTTGCTTTTGTTCTAGAATACTTTCTGCCGGCTCCATGTGAACAAGAGTTAAAACTTTCTGGATTACCTTTTCCCATGACAATATAACTATATGAACCCATTGCGCCTGGAATGATGCCAAGTTCACCATCTTGAGCTCTAATCGCTCCTTTTCGGTGTACCCATACTTTTTTACCATAATGATGTTCAAGTTCAGCATAATTGTGATGTCTGTTCAGAGCATCACTGAAATGGACTTCAATGTTACAGTATTTCAGCACCGTTTTTTTAAGGATGTCTTTGACTTCGTCCAACATGACCTTTCTGTTTTCATAGGCGCACTCTAAAGCTAAATTCATATATTTTATATATGATTCACCATTGTACGAGTCAGTTGGGAAAAATGATAATCGATACTCATCAGGTACTGATGAATAATACTTCAAGTTTTCCTGACGTGCGATGCTGTGAAAATGTTTACAGACCTGATTTCCCAAATGTCTACTACCAGAGTGGATCATTATGGCGAGATTGTTTTCTTCATCTTCTTGAAGCTCGATAAAATGATTGCCACCACCAAGGGTACCAACTTGATAATAAGCGTTATCGAGTGTCGTTAATAATGCTTTTTTATGGGCATCATCGGGTAACGTTTTTAATGCTTTATCTAAAACTGGTGAGTTTTGTTTTGATTTATGTTTTACGAATCCTACAGGAATATTTCGCATGATATCACCAATGATCAATTGTAGTAATGAACCATTTGCAGTTGAAGTGTTTCTAAGTAAATCAGCTTTGATTGATGTTTCTGTATAAATCATGCCACAACCAATATCACTGCCTACAGCATTTGGAATAATGACTTTTTCAGTGGCAATCACACTGCCTATCGGCATACCCATTCCAGTGTGTGTATCAGGCATCAATGCAACCCACTTATGAATGAATGGTAAATTGGATAGATTATTTGCTTGTTCAGCACAGCTTTCTTCGAGACTGTCGATTGAATCCAACCAGATTTTTATAGGGTAAGTATTTTTTTCTTTATCATATTTAACAAACATAAGTGTCCTCCTGTGTAATCCTTTTGTTGAATTTATGATATCATTGACTTACATGGTTATCATTAAAAAAAAGTTGCGAACTTAGAGGAGTTATATGTCAAACTTTCAAGAACTGATTAAGAAATTTGATAGAATAAGGGATTTTTCAAGAGATTTCTTGGTTTATGGTATACGGACAAGGAACACACAGAACATTAAAAGTAAAAGAAGTTATGATAATGAAAAGAGGCGGATAGAATCGTTTCTATCTGATTATATGGTTGAAACAAGTCATGTTAGTGGTAAAAGCGTCAATATTTCCATCAATCCAGAAGAAATGACGATGAACCCTTTATTTGCTCTGTGGGAAACCAAGAGTTTTACAAAGAATGATATATTTTTACATTATGTATTATTGGATATCTTAGAGAATTCTAACAAGATGTCTATTAGTGATATATATGATGAAGTCATTGAATACATTGACGAAGATCATCAGATGATGGATATGATGACTGTAAGAAATAAATTAAATGAATACGAAAAATTAGGGATACTTACGAAACATAAAGATGGCAAACAATTTTTATATGCTTTAAGAACCAACAGGTTTGATAGTTTATCTGATGAAGAAAAAATGGAATTGAAGCAGGGGATAGACTTCTTTTCAAATATCATGTCGTTTGGTATTCTAGGTAAGTTTCTTTCAAGAAATTTAAATGATTCAGAGTCTCAAACGTATCAGATGAAATACAAACATTATTTTATGTTTCACACTTTAGATGATGAATTGTTGTTTGATGTACTTCGATTGATAGAAAATGAACAGAAAGGCATGTTTGAAACATGGAACAAAACCAACACTAAAATCATAAAGAAGTTGTGTACACCATTAATGGTTATCACAAATGTAAAACATGGTAGAAGATATGTTGTTGTATATGACCACAGCAGTAAAAATTTCTATTCATTGAGACTGGATAAATTAAAAAAAGTCTCTTGCCAAGAAGTGGATTCAGAATTTGAAAATTACCTAGAAGAACTAAAAAAATTAAAAGTTGACTCATGGGGTGTTTATCTAAACCGGACAAACACAACTGAACACATTTGTATGACTCTTAAGATTAATGAAGATAAAGAACAATATATGATTAAGAGAATCTTACTTGAAGGCAAACATGGGATTTTGGAAAAAGTTGATGAGAATGTTTTCGAATATCATATAGATATTATTGATACATATGAAATAATTCCATGGTTAAGAACATTTATCGGAAGAATCATTGACCTGAAGGGAACAAACAAAAAAGCAGTAGGCATGTTTAAAAATGATATGAGATGGATGTATAAAATGTATGAAATAGATGGAGAGTGTTTAAATGAATAATTTATATCATTCAATATATTCAAGATATTATGAGATATTACTACATGTTTTAAGAAAATCTCATAAGGCGCCGATACCAGTTAAGGCTATTAGAGAAGTTATACAAGAAAAGGGTTTTAGCGAAACTGAATATGAACTGCTGAATAAACTGATTAGTAGTGATAATGACAGTTATGGTTTGTTAAAGGAAACGGAAGTGGGGTACGTACCGTTACTAAAACAAGCCCCTGAAAGAGTAATAACATTACAGGAATATGCATGGTTAAAAGTTGCACTGGATGACGAACGGATGCAATTGTTTTTATCGGATGAATTGCTTAATAAATTACAAGTAATATTAAAAGATGTAAAACCGTTATATGACACGTCAAACTTAAAGACTGAAGATATTTTTGCAACCATCAATACAGAGTTTGATCAGAATATTAGAGCTCACTTTAAAAAGGCACTATATGCAATAGAAAATAAAAAAGCTTTAAGAATTCACTATGAGAGTAAAAAAGGGAATCGTTTAAATAGTGACTTTTTACCTTTAGAGATGAGATATTCTTTAAAGGCAAATAAATTTCAGATTGAAATGATTGGATTGAAACATCATAAAAGTAAAAGGTTCGTTTTAAATACGGATGGCATTATCACTTCAAAAGTAATTGAATATAACGAGTCGATAGCAGAAAAAAAAATAGGATATATAAAAGATTATGTTGAGATTGAAATAAGTAATATGAGAAATGGTTTTGAAAGATGTTTTTTTCAGCTGTCAATGTATGAAAGAGAATCAAGATTCGATGAAGACAGTGGCAAGTGTTTCATGAAGTTATTTTATAATAAAAACTTCGAAACAGAGATACTGATTACGCTGATGTCATTTGGACCAGCCGTAAAAGTAAATGGACCAGAACGATTTAGGAGTCTATTTCTGAAACGATTGACTGCTCAGTATAATACCAGCAGCTTTTTAAATGAATCAGAAGATGAAATCAATTAAAATGGTCTTGATAAATAACATTTTTTTAGAAGTTTAGTATTAAAAAGAGCGATTTCTATAGCTTAGAAGTCGCTCTTTTATGATTTAAATGAATCATGAGGATAATATCAACTATTAACTTAATATCTGACAGGGCGCCAGTTCTGAGCATTCTTAGGTAACAATTCTATCTCTTCACCTGTAAGAACGTTGATGAGCATAATGCTGGCCTTATAACCACTTTCTTTAGAGTATATTAGGTTTTCATTATCATACCAAGTAGGAACCCAAGCATCATGGCTGCTCGTGGTTAATACATTAGGGGTTAATGCATTTAACTCTGCTATGGCAATTTGCCAAGACCCATTTACTTTTGTAGAAAAGGCAATTTGTTGATTATCATCAGAAAATTCACATCTCGAACAATTTTCAAGTAACAGTTCAGGTATGAATTCCGTACGATTTTGCCAGTCGCTGATATCAATTTTGTAAGTATCCTGAGTGCTGTTAAAAACAGTGTATGTTATATAAGAATCATCTTTTGAAAATACCGACCAGAAATCTTTGCTGTTATTATGGGTCAGTTGAATTTGATTTGAGCCATCACTATTCATAATAAAGATTTCCTTATCACCATCTCTTTCAGAAGTAAAGGTGATATATGAACCATCATTTGAAAATGCTGCAGCGCGATCTTGTACTTCGTTATAGGTGAGTTGTGTTAAGTTGCCACCATCTTTATCCATGGTATAAATTTCATCATCACCATCTCTATTTGAGAAGAAGACAATTTGATTTTGCCATATGTAAGGAATACCATCTTCAAAATCATTGTTTGTTAGATTGATGGTTTCTTCTGTTCGAACATTGTAGCTGTAGATGTCACGGTCACCATCTACATTGGAATCGAAGATTATAATTTCTTCAGGTAAAGGTCTAAAGTCTGGTCCCCAATCTGATTTTGGATCGGTTGTTAATTGAATTTCTTCACCCGTTTCATGATTTAAAAGATAAATATCACCGGTTCCAAACCCTGCTTCTTTATTAAATGCAATCCATTTTTTATCCTGTGAATACACTGGTACCCATAATGTTTTTGAATCATCTGATAACAGCAGTTCTTTTTCATTTGATTCAAGATCCATTACAAATAATTTTATACGACCATTGCTATTTCCATGAAAGGCGATATGAGTCTCATCATAAAAATCGACGTAACCCACATGTTTGGTAGATAAAAGTGTTTCCGTCTTTAGTTCTAAGTTATAAACGACTGCGTATTGAATACCTGATATAAATCGGGTGTAGATAATGTTATCCCCACTAGGTGAAAACTTGGGTTGTTTGTCTTTGTATGTGTTATCAGTAATCCTATGAAGGTTAGAACCATCATAATCCATTAAATATATTTCTGAATTACCATCTCTATTGGATTCAAAAACAATATAGTTCCCCTCTGGTGAATAATCTGGTAAATGATCATCTCCAGCTGAATCCGTTAACTGCATTAAAGTGCTTCTGGGTTGATCAACTTCTATGGTATAGAGGTTTCTATTCCCAGCCATATTGGAAAAGAATACAACCATATTACCATCAGGCGAGAAATCACCATGTCCTTCAATAGAGTCTAAATCCAACAGTACATGTTGATTGGTGCCATCACCATTCATAAGATACAAGTCTCTATCACCACCACGTTCAGAAGAAAATAAAATTTGATTGAGTGGATAAACAATTTCTTTTTTAACTGCCACCAAAGGTTTGTCCTGCGTTTTATTTGTTTTTTCTTCTGTTGTTACTTTATCTTCGGTTGTTACTGTGATCTCGGAGTTATCTAATAATGATTCATTCTGAACTTCATTTGATTGACATCCGAAAAGTAATAAACACAATATAAGGATACTTTTTTTCATATTCCCTCCCTGCTTAACTAACTAACAACCTATCATTCAAGATAATAAATGGACCATCTCTAAGTCCAGTATAAACAGTTCTTATGTTTTTTCATGATATATTGTGCGAAGATGTGTTAGGTTTCTTTATATTATCATCTGCATTATTTAAAGTAATAGAAGATTTAATAATCATACATCTAATAATTTTCATAAAAGATAAGCAGCTAAATTAAAGTAATATTAGAATCTGATTATCCTTTAAGAAATATCCTTGATAATTG
>Ga0209379_10002420_pt1 | contig 11382 bp, 6 predicted proteins | sample tdDd001_FD_187124 | JGI IMG/M metagenome (GOLD analysis project Ga0209379, IMG submission 187124) | Marine sediment microbial communities from the Atlantic coast under amendment with organic carbon and nitrate - tdDd00.1 (SPAdes)... | ecosystem: Environmental > Aquatic > Marine > Coastal >...
TATTTTGTTCAAATAATTTTAATAGATTATACTCTTTACATGGGATTATTATATTCTATAAATTGAGCAATAAGAGCAACAATAAACTCAATCACTCTTATCTTAAGAAGCTATAATCCAAGTCCAAACAAACCCAAAATCAAATCATATGTTTGCAAAAGAAACTTATATCAACAGACGCAACAAGCTCAAATCTGATGTTAAATCTGGTATCCTATTATTCCTGGGGAATGATGAGTCTGGTATGAATTATGCCGATAACACCTACCATTTCCGTCAGGATAGTACCTTTCTATATTTCTTTGGTTCTGACTATGCAGGCTTAAATGCCATTATAGATATCGATGAAAATCGTGAAATAATTTTTGGTGACGAACTCACCATCGATCATATTGTATGGATGGGAACTCAACCGACTATTAAAGAAAAATCGGAGCATGTAGGCATTAATGAAACAGCACCTGCTGCTCAACTGAAGGATTACCTACAGGCTGCAATGGCTAAAGGACGAAAAATCCATTATTTACCACCCTATCGTCCAGAACATCAAGTTAAATTATTTGATCTTTTAAATGTGAAACCATCACAAGCTAATGCAGGGCAATCTATCGACTTTGTAAAAGCTGTGGTCAACCAACGAAATTATAAGAGTCAGGAAGAGATTGTCTTAATTGAGGATGCAGTTAATATTACTGCCGACATGCATTTAGCAGCAATGAAAATGGCTCGTGCTGGCATGAAGGAATCTGAGATTGCTGCAGCTGTTCAGCAAGTTGTCATTGCTGCTGGAGGACAACTATCCTTTCCAGTTATCGCGACCATCAATGGGCAAACACTGCATAACCATTACCATGGTAACACTCTGAAAAGTGGCGATATGTTACTTCTCGACTGTGGAGCTGAAAACAGTATGCACTATGCAGGCGACATGTCAAGTACCTTCCCTGTAGATAAAACATTTACAATACGTCAAAGGGAAATTTATCAGATTGCACTTAATGCTCACGAAGCTGCCATTGATATGCTTGCACCCGGAGTGAAATTTAAGGATATTCACTTGAAAGCAGGTAGGACCATCGCTGAAGGCATGAAAGAAATGGGCTTTATGAAAGGTGATTTGGACGCAGCGGTACAACAAGGTGCTCATGCTCTGTTTTTCCAATGTGGATTGGGTCATATGATGGGTATGGATGTTCATGATATGGAAAACCTTGGTGAGGTTTATGTTGGATATGATGGTGAGCCTAAAAGCACACAATTCGGTCTTAAATCATTGCGTCTGGGGCGTGAGTTGGAAGAAAACTTTGTTCTGACCATTGAGCCAGGTATCTACTTTATTCCTGAGCTGATTGATATGTGGAAAGCTGAGAATCGCTTCTCCGAATATATTAATTACGACAAAGTGGAACAGTACAAAGACTTTGGAGGTTGCAGAAACGAAGAAGACTTCTTAATTACTAAGGATGGTGCTCGATTGCTAGGTAAACCAATTCCAAAAACCATTGCTGACGTAGAAGCACAAAGATAAATTGAATTTAAGTTGTCAGATAGCCGTTGTTGGTAAACACAACCAATAACGGGTAGCTGATACATTTTATTTTAACCTTTTCACTTGAATTTATGCTCATACTAAACCAAAAAGAAATCTGGTCTACCCTTTCCTTCGAGGAGGCGCTGTCTGCCATGGAAGAAGCTTTTCAGCTTTTTGAGGCTGGGGATTTTCATATGCCTGATCGTATACACACACATCATGGAGATAACACCCTTCTTTTGATGCCCTGTTTTACCGATCAGTTTTTTGGCACCAAACTCGTGAGTGTTAACCCGGAAAACCCCAAAAGGAACTTACCTTCTATATACGGCAGTATGATTTTAAACGATGGGAAAAGTGGTGAAGCATTAGCTCTAATGAACGGTGCAGCATTAACCGCTTTCCGTACCGGAGCAGTTGGCGGTATTGGTATTAAATACACCACTCCTGAAAATGCAGACTCAGTAGGCATAATTGGCACAGGTGTTCAAGGCTTTACACAGGCATTATTTGCATGTAAAGTTCGCTCCATAAAAAAGCTTTACGTATTCGATACACAGCAATCAAAAGCCAATGAATTCATCACAAAGCTTCAGAAAGAATTACCTGATGTGAATATAAGAGCTTGCAGTAGCAATCGGGAACTGGTAGAGAAAAGTCAAATTATAATTACAGCGACGACCTCGAAACAAGCTGTCATCCCTGATGATGCAGAGCTATTGAAAGGCAAACATTTTATTGGTATTGGGTCTTATAAGCCCGATATGCATGAATTTCCAGCACACCTCTATACGCTTCTGGATAAACTGTATGTGGATACACCTTTTGCCAAAGAAGAAACGGGAGATGTGGCCACTGCTCTAAAAGAGTCTTTAATTGATGACTCACAAGTCACGCCTATCAGTAAACTTGTGACTTTAGGTAAGCCTACAAATAAAAGCACCAGCCTGTTTAAATCGGTAGGCATGGCCCTGTTTGATGTGGTAATGGCGCAGAAAATATATACACGTGCATTGGAATTAAATATCGGAATCCAAATAGAGATTTAGATGTTATCAGCTTTTCTCACTTTAAGCTTTTTACTTTATTCTTAAACGATGAACATACTTGACAATTGGAAATGGGAAGCACCCAAAGACTGGTTAAAAATAAAAACCATCGATTTACATACCGGCGGTGAACCCCTACGTGTATTCACACACGGTTTACCTGAGATTAAAGGCAATACCATTCTGGAAAAACGCCGTTACTTTCGAGACAATTATGACTATATCCGTACGGGAACCATGTGGGAACCTCGTGGGCATGCCGATATGTATGGCGCGATAATTACTGAAGCGACTACTGAAGATGGAGATTTTGGCACCTTCTTTTTGCACAACGAAGGCTATAGCACCATGTGTGGTCATGCTATGATTGCACTGATTACTTTGGTATTGGATACGGGTATGATGGTTCGTGATGAAGAAAATCCTGTCATCCGAATTGATGCCCCTCCAGGACAAATTACCTGTCAGGCATCCAGGAAAAACGGGAAAGTTGAGCGTGTGGCTTTTAAGAATGTCCCTTCATTTATGTCTCTGAAAAATCAGGTGGTTGACGTACCGGAATTAGGTAAAGTTAAGTTTGATTTGGCTTATGGCGGTGCCTTTTATGCTTACGTACAGGCTGAGGAATTGGATTTAAAGCTTAATGAGTCAGACTATCATAAAATGATTAACTATGGTCGAAAAATAAAATATGCGGTTATGGATCAATTCGAAGTGAAACATCCATTCGAAGAAGATTTGAGCTTTTTATATGGTACAATCTTCATTGGAAAAGCAAAAGATCCTAAGCATCATTCTCGCAATGTCTGCATTTTTGCCGAAGGAGAAGTCGATCGTTCCCCTACCGGATCGGGCGTGAGTGCCAGAGCGGCCATTCATTACGCGAAAGATGAATTGAAATTAAATGAAGAAATCACAATCGAAAGTATTTTGGGCAGTACAATGACGGTAAAAGTTGTCGAGCCTTGTGAATATGGCGAGTATCAATCAGTAATTCCTGAAGTGAGTGGCACTGCCTCGATGACAGGACAAAACGAATTTTATTTTGACCCAAATGATCCTCTTAAGGATGGGTTTATTTTTAGATAAAAAAAGAAGCAACAACAACCATGAAGATAGAAAACCTGTAAGCTGAGTCGAAAGAATTATATAAGATTCACCTTATTTGCAATAAGCCTTAGACTTTGGCTATCAGGTTTTCTTTTTACAAAAAGAACTCAAACACCAAATTATAATAAGATGCAAATCAAAAAAGTCAACTATTTATTAATTATCGCTTTTATTTGGATATCAGCGGCTTGCCAAACCCAAACCAAAGATCTTCTCACTCAACTCAACGAGATACCCAATGTAAGTGTAGAAAAGATTGCAGGTGATACGACCTACACAGAATATTACGAAATGTGGTTCACACAGCCTATCGATCATGAAAATCCAGAATTGGGAAGCTTTAAGCAAAGAGTTCTTTTGGGACACCACGATCTGTCCAAACCGATGGTTGTAGAGATACAAGGCTATAATATCTGGACCGAAAAGGCCGGTGAATTAAGTAAACTAATAGATGCCAATCAATTAACCATTGAACATCGCTATTTTAAACAGTCGAGACCTGATAGTTTGCAGTGGGACAAACTCACCATTAGACAAGCTGCTGCCGATCAACATGCCGTAATTCAGGCTTTGAAAAAAATCTATCAGAACAAATGGATATCAACAGGTATCAGTAAAGGTGGACAAACCACTATCTATCATCGATTTTTCTACCCTAATGATGTTGATGTATCTGTACCTTATGTGGCTCCTATGAACCTCAATCGTGAAGATAAAAGAATACATCAACATCTGGCAACAGTAGGAAGCAAAGATGCCAGGAAAAAGGTTAAAGATTTCCAGATAGCTTGTTTCGAAAATAAAGATAAACTACTGGTACTACTTGAAGAACTAGCAACAAAAAAGAAATGGGAATTTTCAATGGGAATAGAAGGTGCTTTAGATCTGAATATCCTTGAATATTCATTTGCTTTCTGGCAATGGGGGAATACTAGCCAAAGTGAAATTCCAAACTCTGATGCTGAAGACTTATTCAAACATCTGGCCAAAACTTCACCCTTCTCTTTCTTTGAAGCCAAAGATATTATTACTCAACAGCCTTTCTTCTATCAGGCATTAACGGAAATAGGCATGTACTCATACCAAGTCGCTCCTTTTAAGAAATACATCAATTACGATAAGGATCTAACTTTCGATTTTACATTACCTGAAGGTATTGACGGAACATTTAATCCAGAAAGCATGATAGCAGTTGACCAATGGCTTAAGACTAAAGCTGATAAAATGCTATTTATTTATGGGGAATATGACACCTGGTCAGCCACCCAAGTGGAGCTAAAGGACAACGATAAATGTCAGAAATTTATTAATCCTGCTGGTGCTCACGGAACCCGAATCAAAAGCTTCCCTAACGAGATGCAAAAAGAGATCGTGAAAACACTAGAGACTTGGTTGGAAATGGAGATTGATGAACAGAAGTTAATCAGCAAAAAAGTTAAGGCGTAAATAATGAATCTTGTTATCAGTATAGAAAACCGATAACAGACAACTATAAACATATGAAAAAGCTAATCATTTTAATAGGCCTCATCAGCATAGCAATTGGGCAAAATGCAGAGGCTTGTACCGACATTGTAGCGGGTAAAAAGGCAACAGTAGACGGTTCAGTAATCACCTCGCACACCTATGGAGGCAACGATACCCGAATTCGTGTGGTACATGGGCAAAAATTCCCGGCTGGAAGCATGACTCCTGTTTATTACGGCTTGCAAGAAATAAATGGCGCTCTGGATAATTACGGTGAGATTATAGGTCAAATTCCTCAAGTGGAGCAAACCTATACTTACTTTCACTCAGCCTATTCACATATGAATGAGTACCAACTGGCTATTGCTGAAAGTACCATGAGTCAAAAACCGGAATTACAGGTTGACAGGGAAAGTGGCAAACAAATTATGACGGTTGAGCAAGCCATGATTTTTGCCCTCCAACGTTGCAAGACAGCTCGCGAGGCCATCAAGCTGATCACTTCACTCATGGATCAATACGGTTTTCTACCTTCTTGTGGTCCGGAATCAGAAGCACTTTGCATAGCTGACCCCAATGAAGTTTGGGTGCTTGAGATCGTTGCAGTTGGTAAGGATTGGACACCTGAGTCAGGAAAATCGGGTGCTATTTGGGCTGCACAGCGTGTACCTGACGATCACATCGCCATTGTGCCTAACTGGAGCATCATTAAAGAAATCGATCTTTCGAAACCGGAATGGTTTATGGCATCAGACAACTACAAGCAAGTAGCCATCGATCATGGTTGGTACGAAGAAAATTCAGGCAAACCTTTCATCTGGCAGGAGGCATACAGTCCTTGCTTTAGAGAATGGGCCAGTGCTCGTTTTTGGTTATTCTACAGCCGTTTTGCTCCTAATTTAAAGGATTGGCCTGATCGTAGTCTGAACAACCCTTACAAGGGACAAGATGCCTACCACCAATTTGTTGAGGATGTTTCGAGCTACCCTTTCTCAGTTAAGCCTGAGAAGAAAATCTCTATTCAGGATATCATGGCTTTTCAGCGATCGACATTCGAAGGAACCATTTACGATAAAACATCCGATCCGGATTGGTACGTACCAACAAAAGACGGGAAACTCGAAAAAAGTCCCTTAACGACTCCCTTCCCAACAACTGCCATGCGCGAATTGCTGGACATCACCAATCGCAGAAATGTATCCAAAGGCAACTATGGCATGATTTGTCAGTTGCGATCCTGGTTACCTGATGCCATTGGTGGGGTTTACTGGGTGTTTCAGGATAATCAATTCACCTCTCCCTATGTGCCTATTTATGCCGGCACACAGGAAATTCATCAATCATACAAAAACTACGATCCCAATCAGTTCAACCCTGCTTCGGCACGTTGGGCCATCGATTTTGTAGATAACCTGATGTATTTGCGTTGGCAAGATGCTGTTAAGGATATGCGTGAATACCGTGATCCTTTTCAACAAATATTATTTGATAATTTAATCGAGAACGACAAAAAGGCAAGCGAGCTTTATAAAAAGAGCCCTAAAAAGGCTAAACAATTCCTTACAGAGAAAACAAATGAAAACATGCAAGCAGTTGTTGATTTGTTTACCGAAATTAGGAATGTATTAATAACAAAGTACACCAATAATAAACAAGGAAGCTAAACCATTCATGATTAATAATTAGTGATTAGCAATTACTAATTGTTAATCGATAATTGACAATCGATAACGAACCATAAAATGAAAACAACTTTAACGCTATTGCTTATCCTCTTCTACCAGGGCATTTTTGCTCAAGAGAAAGCAGCTACCAACGATTGGGAGAACCCTCAAGTCATTGGCATTAACAAAGAAAAACCGAGAGCATCTTATTTTGCCTATCGCAACTCAAACAATGCACTTAAGAATACGAAAGAGAATTCCGAATACTATATCAATCTGAACGGAACATGGAAATTCAACTGGGTTCGCAAACCAGCTGATCGTCCTGTGGATTTTTATAAGACGAACTACGACATTTCAGGCTGGAAAGATATTAAGGTTCCCGGTCATTGGGAATTGCAAGGCTATGGGGTACCCATTTATACCGACGTCTCCTACCCTTTCCCGAATAACGAACCCTTTATTCCTCACGATTACAATCCGGTAGGTTCCTATAAAAGAGACTTTAAGATTCCTGAGAACTGGAAGGGTGAAGAAATTTACCTCCAGTTTGGCGGAGTGCGCTCAGCCATGTATTTGTGGGTGAATGGCAAAAAAGTTGGCTATAGTCAAGGCAGTAAAACCCCTGCTGAGTTTAATCTTACCAAATACGTAAAAGCAGGTGTCAACCAGCTTGCAGTAGAAATTTATCGCTTTAGCGATGGCTCTTATCTCGAAGATCAGGACTATTGGAAAGTGAGTGGTTTCGAGAGAGATGTCTACCTATATGCCCGTCCAACAACGCATATTCGTGACTTCTTCGCTCATGCAGGCTTAGATGAAACATACACGCATGGTCAGTTCAAACTTGAAGTTGAGCTTAGCAAAAAAGGTTCGAAAGCTGAAACCAAAACAGTAAATGTTCAGGTTTTAGATGGGGATAGAATCATCATCAATAAAGACATTAAAACCAGATTAAAACAAGGTGATAATCAGGTGAATTTCTCAGTAGAAATTCCTAATGTTCGTAAATGGACTGCTGAAACTCCTGAACTGTACGACCTGCAGATTAGCCTTAAAACTTCAAATAAAAAAGACATTGAAATCATTCGCCGAAAGATTGGTTTCCGAACAAGCGAAATCAAAAATGGCTTGCTTCAAATCAACGGGGTTCCTATTGTAATCAGAGGTGTTAATCGTCACGAGCATGATGTTGATAATGGTCGTGTGATTACCGAAGAATCAATGATTAAAGACATTGAGTTGATGAAACAATTCAATATTAATGCGGTAAGAAATTCACATTATCCTAATCGCGAACGCTGGTACGAACTATGTGATGAATACGGTCTTTATGTGGTTGACGAAGCCAATATCGAAGCCCATGGTTGTGATCCTTATAATAAGGAGAAAACATTGGCGAATAAAACCAAATGGAAAAAGGCATTCCTTGACAGAACACAGTCCATGTTTCAGCGCAGTAAAAACCATGTTTCTATTATCATTTGGTCTTTAGGTAACGAAACCGGTAGAGGTCAGAACTTCCATGCCACATACGACTGGTTAAAGAAGCACGATAGTTCTCGTCCTGTTCAGTCTGAAGATTCAGGTCTTGAATCGAATACCGATATCTTCTGCCCTATGTATGATCGCATATGGGAAATGATGAAATATGCCGAAAAAGTACAAACCCGTCCGCTAATTCAGTGTGAGTATGCTCATGCCATGGGAAATAGCGTTGGAAACCTGAAAGACTACTGGGATTTGATTCACAAACAAAGACAGTTGCAGGGTGGTTTTATTTGGGATTGGGTTGATCAGACCTTCAGAAAAACAACAGAGAAAGGCGATACCATTTTTGCCTATGGTGGCGATATGGGTATTTATAAGATTCAGAACGATTCAAACTTTTGCGCTAATGGATTGGTGACAGCTAACAGAAAAATCCACCCACATATTTGGGAGGTAAAAAAGGTTTACCAACCTATTGCATTCGAGAAGATCGACCACGCATCAAATCAGTTTAAGATCATCAACCGTCACGATTTTATAGATCTGACTGCTTTTGACTTTAGCTGGAAATTAAAAGAAGATGCTACTGAGATTGCATCAGGACAACTGAATGGCATTTCCTTAAAGGCACATAAAGAGAAAACAATAAGCATTCCATATCCTGCAATAGAAGCTAAAGCCGGGAAAGAATACTTCATGGAACTTCAGGCTCATAGCAAAAGTAAGATGCCTCTTGTCCCTAAAGGCCACCTAGTTGCCTGGGAACAGTTCCAGTTACCCGTATCAAAAGCAATACCAGCGAAAACAACAAGCACACTTGAGAAAGTAAAACTAAAAGAGAACAAAGACGAGCTAGCCATAATTGCCGGTGACATTCAGATTCGATTCTCAAAACAAGCGGGAAGTTTAAGTTCTTACCAAATCGGTGGCAAGGAACTGATGGCTCAGGATTTGAAACCATTCTTCTGGCGAGCTGTTACAGATAATGATTTGGGTAATGGCATGCCAGGAAAGTGTCAAGCTTGGAAAGAGGCAGGCGAAAAAGCTCAGGTTCTTTCATTCGAGAGCAAAAAGCTAAGCAATCAGGTGGTGGAAGTCATTGTTTCACTTGACCTTCCTACAGTTAAGAGTAAGTACCAGACTCGCTACCTGATTTATGGGAATGGTGATATTAAAGTAAAGAACATCTACCATTCTGAAGCGAATGATATTCCAATATTGCCACGTCTTGGTATGCAGATGCAACTGCCTAAGGCTTTCAATCAGATTGAATGGTTTGGTCGTGGCCCTCAGGAAAGCATGAGCGATAGAAAAACAGGCTATCCGGTGGGACATTACAAAAGTAGCGTCGCTGAGCAGTATCACCCTTACGTACGCCCACAGGAAACGGGTAACAAAACCGACCTGAGATGGATGGCTCTTACCAATGAACAGTCTCTGGGCTTGATGGTGCTGGCACAATCTGAATTAGCCGGATCGGCACTGCCTTTCGACTATAAAGAACTTTATCACTCTGGTAAGGGAAATACGCAGAAACATGGGGCTGAAATTAAGTCTGGTGAGGTCATCAGCTGGCAGATTGATTACAAACAAATGGGTGTAGGTGGCGATAACTCATGGGGAGCACCAGTGCACTCGGAGTATTCGATTCCTGCACAAGATTACAGCTACGAGTTCATCATTCGTCCTATAAATGGAGAGAAAGACTTGAATGAATTGAGTAAATTAAGATTTAAATAAGAAATAAAATGTTATCAGTTTTCCGTTATCAGTTTTCACAACCGACAACGGAAAACCGAAAACCAATAACCGATATGACACATAAAAACTTCACCTTACTACTCTTAGCCCTTCTGGTTTGGAGTGCTTGCCAACCTAAAGCTGATAAAGTAAAAGATCTGCAGGAAGAAATGGCCAATGTTCTCAACATTCAGGGCATTCCACAAGGACAATACGAACTGGAACCTTTCGGATTTTCCGATTTGGGCGCCTGGCATGGTTATGCCCTTCCGGATATCGATAGCACGTCGTATTACGGCGGATTCTCAGGCCCACTGACAATGAAAATGTGGGGACAATGGGTGAGTAAAAACCTGTGCCAACTGGAACTGACTGATGCAAGCAGCATGACAGCCATCGATTTGAGTAAAGCAAAGGCAGAGCTGAATTACACTCCAGGGAAACTGGAACAGACTTTAGACCTGAAACAGTTGAGCATCAAGCTGAGCCTGATCTTCGTGAGTGACAGATCTGCGCTTATCAAAACCCAAATAACAAACAAAAGCGAGCAAAGCCAAAGCCTCTTTGTAGGCTGGAAAGGTGAGCTATTTCCTAAGGGCATCGCGCTAAGCAAATCTAAGAAGGGCCTTCAAATCGATTTTGAAGAAGGTGATGAATTTTTCCTGATGCATAACGATTCTGAAAAGTCGATTCAAATCTCGCCAGATAAGCATTCCTACCAAATGATATTAACGGATAAGCGCGAGATTGCTTCGGGTGAATCCTTGAACGTTAACTTGCTCCACTCCTACTACTTCAATCAGAAAGAAGCTGCTAAGGAAACAAATAAATATAACAATTGGCTATCTGAAACCGATCAGTTATTTGCTGACAATAAAAGCAGATGGAATAGCTATTTAAACAAAGCACTGGAGAGCAATAATCCCTTACTGGATAAAGAAGAAAACCGAAAGCTGGCAGTGAAATGTGTGCAAACTCTACAGACTAACTGGCGATCGGCTGCGGGCGATTTACAGCACTCGGGTGTCTTTCCATCAGCAGCTTATCAAGGATTCTACGGCTTTTGGTCGTGGGACTCATGGAAACAAGCCGTTGCCCTTGTACGATTCAATCCTGAATTGGCAAAGAGCAACCTACACTCCATGTTCCAGTACCAAGACGAGATGGGCATGGTGGCCGACTGTGTCTATTTCGACCCGAAGGAAAACAACTGGCGCGATACCAAAGCACCACTAGCCAGCTGGGCTGTTTTGGAAATATACAAAGAGACAACTGACTTAGAGTTTGTAAAAGAAATGTATCCCAAGTTGGTGAAGTATCATGAGTGGTG
>Ga0209379_10002421_pt1 | contig 11382 bp, 12 predicted proteins | sample tdDd001_FD_187124 | JGI IMG/M metagenome (GOLD analysis project Ga0209379, IMG submission 187124) | Marine sediment microbial communities from the Atlantic coast under amendment with organic carbon and nitrate - tdDd00.1 (SPAdes)... | ecosystem: Environmental > Aquatic > Marine > Coastal >...
TTTTTGGCTCGACTTTGCAACAAATCTCAAAAATCACGGTCTGAAACAATTCAAAACCGCATGAGTTTTTTACATTAACGCTCAGCTTGTTTATTATCGGAAAAGTTTAAGAAATATCAGTAGCAAGAATTAAAGTATGCAACTAACTAAGTGGCTTATCGCTGTACCGCTCGCTATGTCTACCCTGACAGGCTGCTCTTTATTGGAAAAATTGGTTTATCGTATCGATATCAACCAAGGTAACTACATTGAACAAGATTCAGTTGAAAAGCTGAAGTTTGGCATGACTAAAGAGCAAGTACGTTATGTTATGGGATCACCAATGCTCATTGAGAATGGATACCCTGACACTTGGTACTACATCTACCACCATACAGATGGCCACAATGACTCCATTCAAAAGGATTTGATCGTTAGCTTTAATGGTCAAGGACAGTTGGTTGAAGTGAAGGGTGACTACCCAGCAAGCACAGATTTTTTTGAAAGCATTAACTAAGGTTTCCTCACTTTAATGCTAAAAATTAGAAAGGGTTGACGTGAAAGCGCCAACCCTTTTTTTGTATCCGAACTTTGTAAGCAATTCGCTTAACTCTCTTTACGCAGTGGATTCTTTTTACCACCGGTCACCGGATCTACGGCCCCGACAGCTTTTGCTTGCTCTGCTCGTTTACGGCGAATCTCTTTTGGATCCGCAAGTAACGGACGGTAAATTTCGATTCTATCTTTGTCGCGCACCGTCGCATCAAGTTTAACATTGCGGCTAAATACACCGACTTTGTTCTGCTTAAGGTCGATCTCTGGGTATTGTTCAATCACACCTGACTGCTCGATGATCTCTTCAACCGTCATTGCCTTGTTAACCACAAGTGTGAATACACGTTGCTCGTTGGGCAGTGCATAAACCACCTCGACATGAATCATGTCCGACTCAATACTCATATGCTGGATACACCTGTTTTGCGCGTTGAGTGAAAGCATTCACCATATTGCTCGTCAATTCATTGAAAACTTTACCAAAAGCCATTTCAATCATTTTACTTGAAAACTCAAATTCGAGCTTCAATTCCACTTTGCATGCCTGCTCATCGAGTGGCGTAAAGAACCAGCCACCTTTTAGAGTTTTAAACGGGCCATCTACTAAACTCATGACAATAGCTTCACCTGCCACAAGCGCATTTGAAGTAGTAAACGTTTTACTGATCCCAGCCTTAGAAACATCAACAGAAGCCACCATTGCATCTGAGCTTGATTCAATCACGCGAGAGCCTGAACACCCTGGTAAAAACTCAGGATAGCTGGCTACATCATTAACCAGATTGAACATCTGTTCTGCACTAAACGACACCAAAGCAGAACGGCTGACTTGCTTCATATTGACTCCTCGTAACGGTTGCTTGAACCTCAAGCTTGTTGCAATTTTACTTTTATTTGCACTCAGCGCAAATAAAGGGATTTCCTAACTTAGCTCCTAACCGTATAATGCAGCCATTATGGCAAAGAAAAAATCAAAACAAAAAGCGGGTAGCAATACCATCGCTCTCAATAAGAAAGCTCGCCACGAATACTTCATTGATGATGAAATTGAAGCTGGGCTTGAGCTACAAGGCTGGGAAGTTAAGTCACTTCGTCAAGGCAAAGCAAATATCGCTGAAAGCTATGTTTTCATGCGTGACGGTGAAGCTTTTGTCAGTGGTATGACGATTACTCCTCTTAATCAAGCATCTACCCACGTCGTTGCTAACCCAACGCGCGTGCGCAAACTTCTTATGAGCCGTCGTGAACTCGACAACCTACTCGGTCGCATCAACCGTGAAGGTATGACATTAGCAGCACTATCATTGTACTGGTCACGCTCATGGGTAAAAATGAAAATTGGTGTAGCTAAAGGTAAAAAGCTGCACGACAAACGTACTGATCTTAAAGAAAAAGATTGGGCTCGTGAAAAAGCACGAGTTATGAAGAGCTCATTGCGTTAATCTTGAGCACTTAAACGCACAAGTATAGACAGGCTACGCTTTTCTGGTACTATGCGAAGAACACTTGGGGCTGATTTAGGATTCGACAGGAATTTTGAAGTCTGAGGTGCATGCCGTGGGGCGGTTGGCCACGTAAAAAGCCGCAAAAAAATAGTCGCAAACGACGAAAACTACGCACTAGCAGCTTAATAACCTGCTCAGAGCTCTCTCGCCCTAGCTTCCGCACGTAAGACGGGGACCAACGAGAGATCAAACCCAAACGCGCTAGCTCGGATTCTCCCGCCTGAGAGATGAACAGCGAATTATAATTCAGGATAGCTTTTGGCTAGCGTGTCGGTTCGCAGGTCACTGGTGAAATTAAAGATCGACTAAGCATGTAGTACCAATGATGAATGGTTTTTGGACGCGGGTTCAACTCCCGCCAGCTCCACCAAACGTTTGGAAAGGCGCTAACTCTCTGAGTTAGCGCCTTTTTTGTGTTTACTTCTCAGTAATTTGGCTATTGGTACTAAGGCACTGTACTAAACAGTAGTTTTTGTTGATGATAAGCAATCTTTTATTACTTGAATGGAATGAAAATTATTCATTAAGTTGAGAGCGGCAAATTCGCATACCTAGCCGTTCAACCGCAAGAGTCTCAATTAAGCTCGCTAGAATGGACGCTTTCAGTTGCGTTTTTTTGCTGTAGCCAATTTAAAATAGCTCGATTGGTTTCTTGCGGCTTTTCTTGCTGGATCCAGTGGCCACAATCTAGGTGGACAACATCCGCATTTGGCACAAAGTCTTTAAGTTTTTCAAACTTAGGTATCACGTCTCTATCACCGTAAATCATCAGCGTAGGGTGTTGAATAATTGGCTCTACACCTGCCAGTAAATGCCAGTTGCGATCCAAATTTCTGTACCAATTAATACTCCCAGTGAACCCTGTCGATTCAAAGGCAGATACAAAAACCGCCAATTCACTGTCACTCATTAAAGGCTCTCCGGTGGGCACTTCCGCTCTAGCAAGATCAATCATCGCCATACCCGGTTCAGGTTCGTTAGGCAGCTCGTTTTTTCGATAGAGGTTGCGGAGAAAACGGTGTGTATTATCGTTCATCACAGCATCTGCAACGCCAGGCTGCCGATTAAAGTGAACAAAATAATTGTCACTTCCTAGCACCTGCTCCATGAACTCAATCCATGGTGTTTCTCCTCTTTCTTGATAAGGCAGGCTCAGATTAATCAGTTTACTCACGCGATCTGGATGCAACAAAGCTAGCCCCCAAACGACCATTGCTCCCCAATCGTGCCCCACAAACATCGCATTTTTGTATCCATAATGATCAAGAAGCGCAATGAGATCACCCGTCAAATGCGCGATGTCGTAGGCCGTAGTATCAATCGGACAAGACGAGTTACCATAACCTCGTTGATTTGGAACGATAACATGATACCCCGCAGCGACCAGAGCTGGGATTTGGTAGCGCCAAGAGAATGCAAGCTCTGGCCAACCATGACAAAGTACGATTGGATTTCCAATATTTTGCTGCCCCGCTTCGAATACTTCTAGTTCGACGCCATTAATAGCAATAAGGGTTGGATGTGGAAAACAGGTTGAGTCAAACATACGCTTCTCTTTTTACTTAAATTAATCAGACAATGCCTCAGGATTTTCGGAAGTGGATTGCAACTTCGACATAACCTTGATGACGTGTTCAATTAATTTATATAGCGTAATGGTGACAAATATTGGCACCATAAATTGATAAGCTGAAAAAATGAATATTCGCCTAAGACAAGACGCCATCGTACGCTGCCTTCGCCGTAATGGTACTTCGACAGTCGCTTACTTAGCACAAGAGATTGGTGTATCTAAACGTACCGTATTACGTGACATAAGTACGTTGCGTGATGAGGGCTATATTATTAACTCGGAACCAGGGCGTGGTGGCGGGCTTCAACTTGACCCGCGATCTATTCAGACGACTGTCAAACTCTCGGTAGAAGAAGTCTTTGCTCTTGTAATCAGTGTGACTTCGATGCGCGCCAGCGGAGGTATGCCATTTTCGAACCTTGCAGATGTGGGCCTTGCCAAAATAGAGCAATCACTCCCCCCAGACAAGGTACACGACCTTCGTAGGTTTCTCGATTGTTTGTATGTTGGACAACTTGCGCCGCAGGTGGACACATCCAGTATTGGAGTGATGGACCCCTTGCTACTCCCCTCTTTCGAGGCCGCTTTTCTTCAAAGGCAGCACCTGTGCTTTGAGTATACGGATGCCAAAGGGACCTCAACTCAACGAGAAGTTGAACCTCAAGCAATGCTGATTTTACCTCCGCTCTGGTATCTAGTCGCGTGGGATCCCACCCGAAAAGATTTCCGCCATTTTAGAATGGACAGAATCCAATCACCGGAGTTGGTTGAAGGGACTACATTTCGTCGGCGACATGTGCCGTTCGATGCTCATGTCTCTCCGGTACGTAACTTGGCGCGCTAACTCCAAGTGCATTTATGACCTCGCGTAATTTATCAAACCCATATCACAAAGACTCACACCTCAATAGTTAGAACTCCATCAACCTCCGCAGTCATTGGTCGGCGTATAGTGGGCAAGTTTTCACCATTACAACGACTTATGGACCTGACATGCTAACCAAAACGCAACTGACTCAGCTTCGAAAAGAGCTCCACCAGCACCCAGAGCTTTCTAATCAAGAGCAGCGAACTGCCGCTCGAATTGAGCAGACTTTTGCTGCGTTCTCACCGGATGAAGTGCATACGCAGTTGGGTGGGCATGGGTTGGCGTTTGTATTTAATGGTCGGTCACCAGGGCCGACAACTTTGATTCGCAGTGAACTTGATGCCTTGCCAATCCATGAACTCAATCAGTTCGAACATCGCTCTGTGGTAGATGGCGTATCGCACAAATGTGGCCATGATGGTCATATGGCAATCATCTCAGCGCTCGGCGTGGAGCTTGCAGATCATCGTCCACTTAAAGGTCGAGTCATTCTCTGTTTTCAACCCGCAGAAGAAACAGGAACCGGCGCGATAGATATGGTCAACGATCCTAAATTCTCTTCGTTAAAGCCTGACTACGCTTTCGCACTCCACAATTACCCGGGATTAACTCTAGGCCATGTTGCGGTCAGATCTGGCACGTTCAATTGTGCCTCTCGCGGTTTGATCATTGAGCTTACAGGTAAAACCTCACACGCTGCTCATCCTGAAGATGGCCTTAGCCCTGCCCTTGCTATGTGCCAAATCATCGAGCAACTTCACCAATTGCCACAGCAGATAAAGCAACAAAACCTTGATAGCAAAAACTGGGTCGCGGTAATTCACGCTAAGCTTGGAGAAGTAGCGTTTGGTACTTCTCCCGGTCATGCCGTGGTGATGGCAACACTGCGCAGTGAAACCAACCAAGGCATGCAAACCTTAGTTGAGTTGGCCAAAGCATGCGCGCAAAAACAAGCTAAACAAGCGGGGCTAGAGGTAAGTATTCGTTATGAGGATGTATTCCAAGCCAGTGTGAATAGCCAAGAAGGGTGCGATCGTGTGGTGCAAGCTTGTGAGAATACCAACACAAGTTACACCATCATGAATGAGCCAATGCGTTGGTCAGAAGATTTTGGCCAGTTTACAGCCATAGCAAAACAAGGGGCGATGTTTGCGCTTGGTGCAGGAGAGAATACGCCGCAGCTACACAACCCAGACTATGATTTTAATGACCATTTGATTCCGGTTGGTAAAGCGCTGTTTTTAGATTTGATAGAGCAAATCAACGGGCTGAGCTGAATCAAATATAGAGCCTAGTTTTCAAGCTAAGCTCTATTTTAGGGACTCCTTAGCGGACGACAAACACCGAGCATGGGGCATGGCGCACCACTTTAGCCGCGTTTGAACCTAGTAGATAAGAGCGCAATTTAGGCTTAGCCGATGCCATTACTATCGCATCAACGCCAGATTGCTTGGCTTGCGAGACGACTTCATCAAACACCACGCCATTACGGACAATGCTCTTTCCACGGTGTGCTATAGGAACAAGTTGTTCAAGCATTGTCTGCACACCATCAAAAGCACTCTGATGCTGGGCACAAAACACCTTACCTGCCGCGGTCGGCACCATACTACGGTGAACTCTCGCCTCATCGACATAGAGCATATCAATCACGCCCTTTCCCGCGATGAGTTTAAGTGCCATCTCTACTTCTCTTTTCACCACTTCAGGGTAAGCGAGATCCACTGGCATCAAAATACGTTGCAAGCTCATTTTAATCGACTCCCATGATCTTATTCGGCAACCACATCACCACTTCCGGGAATAACATACAGGTCACCAATACACATAGCTTGAGTAAGATGAACGGCAAAATGGAGCGATAAATATCCATCATACTCACACCTGGCGGCGCAATGCCTTTAAGATAAAATAGGGCAAATCCATACGGCGGCGTCTGCACGGCAATCTCAATATTTAAGATCATTAAAATGCCAAACCAAATCGGATCATAACCCAACGAGACCACAATCGGCGTGAACAGTGGCGCGCACATTAAAACAATGATCAGCTCATCAATGATGAATCCGAGCAACAGCATAATCACTTGCAATAAGATGATGACACCCAACGGCGGTAAGCCAAGATCTTGAGTAATTTGCGCCACCATATTTTGCACGCCACTGAGCATATGGAAATTACTAAACAGTGATGCGCCAAGAATGATCCACATGGAAACACTGACTAGCATCGCCGTTTCAAAGCCTGATGACTTAAACATCTCAAAACGAAAACGCTTAAAAACTACTGCCAGTAAAATCGCTCCAACCACACCAATCGCGCCAGACTCAGTCGGAGTCGCGATTCCGGTAATAATACTGCCCAATACCGCAACAATCAGCAGTAGTGAAAACATACCATCACGCGCAGTTCTCACTTTCTCTTTACCCGTCATGCTGCTTTCAACACCCGTGCCTAATGGCGCTTTTTTCGGATTCAACTTACAACTGATGATGACGTAAGTGATAAGCAGAGTAATGGAGATAAGTGCAGGAATAATGGCGGCCAAGAACATGCGACCGACAGAGTTCTGCGTTGTTGCCGCGTACATAATCATTGGAATACTTGGCGGAATCAGAATCCCCAAGCCGCCACCCGCCATGATCACACCTAGCGCTAAGCGTTTGTCATACCCACGCTCCAACATAGGCTTAAGAGCGATGCTACCAGATGTCATGATCCCTGCGCCAATAATGCCAACCATTGCGCCAATCATTGAACAAACACCGATCACACTGATCGCCAGCGATCCTCGAATTCGGCCTATCACCATTTGGCTAGCATTAAACATCGCATCGCCGATACCAGAACGAGTGAGAAGCTGCCCCATATAGATGTAGAGCGGAATCGCAAGCAAGATAAAACTGAAAAAGTTACTTTCTATTGTTGTTGGGATCAGGTTGAAAATGCCATCGCCCCAAGTCATGTAGCCCATGCCCATAGCGATGCCACCCAAAGCTAACCCAACAGGCGCGCCCAAGGCAAAGCTAAATAAGATACAGCCGATCAGCAGCAGCGTTAAAACTTCAATACTCATGCATCACCTGCCTGCTCTACGAGTTCTTCTTGTTGTTCACTGAATTCGGCTTCTTGTTCCAGTAACGTTTTGCCTGCAAACACAAAATAAAGGTCCTGCAATATGTCACTGGTGAATTGGATGATAAACGCACCACACGCCACCATCATCATGACCCAAAAATGTGCCATTGAAGGTGCCCATTCAGATTGGCGTCGATAGTTAAATTCCACCGCTTCTTCAAACTTGCCAAACGCCATCATCAGTACAACGGAGAGGAAAAAAATCGCTAACGAGTAAGAGAAAAGATTGAAAACCGACCGCACCCGCATTGAGACTGATAGATACAAAACGTCGACGTTGATGTGCGCTTTATTTTGTTGAGCCAATGCCCCCCCGAGCGCAGCAATATAACCAAACAAGAACAGCGAAACATCGTAAGCCCAGATGGTTGGCTCCCCTAACACGTAACGCGAAAAGACTTCAAAGGCGACCGTCGCTGCAAGGATCGGCATCAAAACAGATGCAGACACTCCTACCCAATAAACGACCCGATTTACACCTAAGCAATAAGCGGCTAAAACCTTACTTAACATAGTTATCATCCCTGCCAGCAAATAGGAAAAGGGGGCAAGCCCCCTAAATTGGCAGTTTCACTGGTAATTCGACATCTACCCCATGATTTGAACGCAGTGAAACCGCCAAATTTTTATTTAGTTATTTTGTACAATCTTGATTAAGCGTTTACTGTATTTATCCGATTCAGCGTATTCACCCCATAGTGAACCTGCAGCGTCATTCCATTGAGCGACATCTTCTGCACTCGGCTCAGGGCTCCACTTCATGCCTTTTGATTCCATATCTGCAATCGCTTGAGATTCCCATAATCTAGACTTTGTCATTTGCTCACGGGCGTGCACCGCACTGGCAGCGCGGACGATCGCTTGAAGATCTTCAGGCAGTTTGTTCCAAGCACTTTTATTCACTACGATAGGCAGAGCCTGTGCACCTGCAATCGGTAGGCGGTACATGTATTTCGCCACCTCAACGTGGTTACCATCACGGTGGTCAATCAAGTTGCTACCAATCGAACCATCGATAACGCCGGTAGCAAGACTGGTGTAGATCTCACTCCAAGACAAAGAAGCTGGAGACGCGCCAAGATTGCGCAGGAATTTTCCGTAAGCGCCAGGAGCTCGAATTTTTAGCCCTTTAAACTCTTCAATGGAGTTAATTGGCTTTTTGGTTAACACGTACACAGGCAACTGAATGTAAGGTTCTAGCCAAACAAGATTCTGCTTGTCGTATGCTTCCTCCAAAACCTCTCCCCAGCCTTTTTCATGGAACAAAGCACTCAGTTCGCCGACATCATCAGTCATACCAGGGAGACCCACTTCAACAACTCCTGCTGGGAACTCACCTGCATGCATTGGTTGAAATGGTGCCCCCATGGTCATTAAGCCTGATTTCACAGAGCCTAAAACCCCAGTTTGACCAACACCTTCACCGGCATACATCACCTGAACAGAAATACGACCGTTCGACATTGCCTCAATGTTTTCTGCAAAGCTTTTATACACTTCACCATAGGCTGTACCACGCGAATAAAGGTTTACAAAGCGCCAGTTATGTTCGGCAGCAAACGCCTGAGACGCAGTAAAAAAAGTGCTAGACATCGCCAACGCGTATCCAGCCACAAGTTTGGTTACACTTCTTTTGCGCAGCTTGCTTAAGGTTTTAAACATGAATAATCTCCTTGATGTAATCCTGTTTGCTCTGGTCTTGCCAGGAACAGCTATGGGTAACGTTTCACTTCCTCGTTGTCACCTTGTGATAAATAATTACAATTCATTTACATTTATTAAATTCATATTTATCCACCTAAAGTTTTACCGCGCTCAAACCTTTGCAAAGATTCCGCTTAACTATGCACATTCCCCATTTTCAAAAGACAAAAAAAAGCAGCACATTATGTGCTGCCAAAAGCATGAACCCCGAAGGGCCTGAACAATTTAGGGAAAAAAGATCACGTTTAAAACGCAGTCGGAATTAAAGGGGGCAGGTCAAATACCGTGACACAAGTATTTGATCTCTAGATAGTCATCAATGCCATATTTAGATCCTTCACGACCACTACCCGACTCTTTTACACCGCCAAACGGAGCAACTTCCGTCGAAATAATGCCTTCATTAATGCCGACAATTCCGTACTCAAGAGCCTCACCAACACGCCAGACTCGGCTATGATTTTGTGTATAGAAATAAGCGGCCAAACCAAATGGCGTATCATTGGCACGTCGAATTACATCGTCCTCATCACTGAAACGGAAAATAGTCGATACCGGACCAAATAGCTCTTGGTGAGCAATATCCATCTCTTCGGTGACATCAGTTAAGATAGTTGGCAGATAGAACTGAGCACCGACATCAGACACTTTACCGCCAAGCGCCAGTGTCGCTCCCTGCTCCACCGCTTTTGCGACCAAATCATCGACTTTATCGACCGCTTTTTGATTAATAAGCGGGCCAATATCGGCACTTTCGCTAAGCCCATCTCCAATAACTAACTCATTAACCACTTGGGTATAACGCTCGATGAATTGATCGTAAATCGCATCATGAATGTAAAGTCGGTTGGTACAGACACAAGTTTGACCAGCATTACGATATTTAGAGATTAACGCCCCCTGCACTGCTTTCTCTATATCTGCATCATCAAACACAATAAACGGCGCATTGCCGCCAAGCTCCAGAGATACTTTTTTAACCGTATCTGCGGCTTGACGAAGAATCAACTTACCCACTGGAGTTGAGCCTGTGAACGACACTTTGCGCACAAGTGGATGCTGGCAAAGCACATCACCGATCTCTGCTGGGCGAGATGTTGTCACAACATTAATGACGCCTTTAGGAATGCCCGCTTGCTCTGCTAACGCCGCCATTGCTAAAGCACATAGTGGTGTGTCTTCTCCCGGTTTGACAACCACGGTGCAACCCGCAGCAAGTGCAGGCCCCACTTTGCGCGTGATCATCGCCACAGGGAAATTCCAAGGGGTAATCGCAGTAACAACACCAATAGGCTGCTTGATGGTCATATAACGATTGTTGGGATTGGCAGAGGGAATTATATCACCGTAAACGCGTTTAGCTTCTTCAGCGAACCACTCTAGAAATGAAGCGCCATACATCACCTCACCGTAGGCTTCTTTATACGGTTTACCTTGCTCCGTTGTCAGTAGTTTCGCCAATACATCCGCGTTTTCAACAATCAGATCAAACCATTTTTTCAGTAAACTAGAACGATGTTTCGCGGTGGTTTTACGCCAGTCTAAAAAAGCATTATGCGCAGCAACAACCGCCGCTTCAGCTTCTTGTTTGCCCATATCGGGTACTGTGGTAATGACTTCCCCGTTGGCAGGGTTTACAACCGCGACTTGTTCGCCACTGTTTGCTTCGACCCATTCGCCATTAATAAAGCCTCGGGATAAAACCAAGTCTAAATCTCTCATCACTCAAGTTCCTACTGTTATAAATATTAGCAACGTCAAAGATTAATGAATTTAAATCACGCATAATCATCAATGTACATAACAAAATAATAACAAACAGAAAGGGGCAATAAATATGTCCCTCTAAACATAAAGTTTTATGAGCCTAAAACAATGACTAAAAACCCTTCGCCTGTCGGTCAAATTGGTGACTACGAAATAAAACAACTCAAAATCTTCAAAGTCGTCGCAGATTGCGGTGGCTTTTCTGCAGCTGAAACTGAACTCAATATCAGCCGCTCTACCATCAGTATTCATATTTCCAACTTAGAATCTCGACTCAACCTGATTCTTTGTCG
>Ga0209379_10002423_pt1 | contig 11380 bp, 7 predicted proteins | sample tdDd001_FD_187124 | JGI IMG/M metagenome (GOLD analysis project Ga0209379, IMG submission 187124) | Marine sediment microbial communities from the Atlantic coast under amendment with organic carbon and nitrate - tdDd00.1 (SPAdes)... | ecosystem: Environmental > Aquatic > Marine > Coastal >...
AGCGCGTCAGGTTGAAGTAACCTTGAATGGTATTGGCGAGCGTGCTGGAAACACATCTCTTGAAGAGGTTGTGATGGCTATTAAAACACATCATGGTTTGCCATTTCATACTGATATTAATTCGAAAGGTATTTTTGAAGCCAGTCGTTTGGTTTCTTCATTGATGAATATGCCAGTTCAAGCGAATAAGGCTATTGTTGGACGTAATGCTTTTGCTCACTCTTCTGGTATTCATCAGGATGGTGTGTTGAAGAATCGTGAGAATTACGAGATTATTGATCCTGCAGATGTGGGTATTAAGGAATCGGCTATCATTTTGTCGGCAAGAAGTGGACGTGCTGCTTTGAATCATCATCTTGAAGAGATGGGCTATAAGTTGAATAAGAAAGAATTAGATGATGCCTATACGCGTTTCTTGGTAATGGCTGATGAAAGAAAGAATGTGAATGAGAACGATTTGTCTGAGTTGATGGGCGATCATGAATCTGAAACCAAATCTGTCGAATTGGAATTGCTACAAGTCGTTGCAGGTAAATCTACGATTCCAATGGCAACGGTACACCTTAAGATTAGAGGAGAATCATGTGCTGCAACTGCTGAGGGGAATGGGCCAATTGATGCTTGTTTTAATGCGGTTAAGAAGTTGATCAAACAGAATTTTTCATTGGAGGAATTCCTTGTTCAAGCTTTGACTCGTGGTAGCGATGATCTTGGTAAAGTTCACGTTCAATTGGAGCACAAAGGTAAAATGTATTATGGATTCGGAGCCAATATTGATATCGTTACAGCTTCGGTAGAAGCATTGGTTGATGCCTTAGCTAAAGTGGTATAAGGATAAAGACATTAAAGGTTAAAGGTTGCTGAGTCGCAGCAAATTTTTTAAATTTAACTACTCACTTATAAAATTAAACAAGTTGAAAGCAACAACATTATTTGATAAAGTCTGGGATGCACATGTGGTAGAGCATGTTGAAGGTGGTCCTAATATCGTATATATCGACAAGCATTTGATTCACGAGGTGACAAGTCCTCAGGCTTTCTCAGGACTTGAGGCGAGAGGTTTGAAAGTCTTTAGACCGGAAAGAACGATTGCTACACCCGATCATAACGTACCAACGATAAATCAGCATTTACCAATTGCAGATGAACAATCACGTACACAGGTTGAAACTCTAAAAGCTAATTGTGAGAAGAATAGTATTGAGATGTATGGTTTGAATCATCCAAACAATGGTATCGTGCATGTTGTAGGGCCAGAACAAGGACATACCCAACCTGGGATGACTATGGTTTGTGGCGACAGTCATACTTCCACACATGGTGCCTTTGGAGCGGTTGCTTTTGGAATTGGTACTTCTGAGGTTGAGATGGTTTTTGCAACACAATGCATTATGCAATCGAAGCCAAAGAAAATGCGAATTATCATTGATGGTGAATTAGCAAAAGGTGTTACGGCAAAGGATTTGACTCTATATGTGATTGCACAGTTAGGAACGGGTGGAGCAACGGGCTACTTCGTTGAATATGCAGGTTCTGCAGTTCGTTCTTTGAGTATGGAAGGGAGAATGACCGTTTGTAATATGAGTATTGAAATGGGTGCTCGTGGTGGTATGATAGCTCCTGATGAAACCACTTTTGAATACGTAAAAGGTAGAGATCATGCTCCTAAAGGTGACGAATGGGATGAGAAATTAGCCTATTGGAAAACTTTGAAATCTGATGAGGATGCCATTTTTGATAAGGAATTTTCTTATAAGGCAGATGATATTGAACCTATGATTACCTATGGAACGAATCCAGGTATGGGAATGGGAATTACTCAATCTATTCCTGCAGAAGTTGAAATTCCAGCTTCGGAACTGCCATCAATTAAGCAATCATTAGCTTATATGGATTATCAGTTGGGAAGTCAGATTCTTGGTAAGAAGGTTGACTACGTTTTTCTAGGCTCTTGTACCAATGGTAGAATTGAAGATATTCGTGCATTTGCGTCTTTAGTAAAAGATCATAAAAAAGCTGAGTCCGTAACAGTTTGGCTTGTTCCAGGATCGAAACGAGTTGAGAAACAAGCTCTAGAAGAAGGCTTGGTTGATATACTGAAAAAGGCAGGATTTGAATTGAGACAACCTGGCTGTTCGGCTTGTTTAGCGATGAATGATGATAAAGTGCCAGCTGGTAAATACAGTGTGTCAACTTCGAACCGAAATTTTGAAGGAAGACAAGGGCCAGGCTCTCGCACTTTGTTGGCAAGTCCACTGACAGCAGCCGCAGCAGCAATAACTGGAGTTGTAAGTGATCCGAGAGATTTCTTGTAATGAATTAGTCATTGGTCACGAGTTCACTAGAGACTTTATATTTTTTGACTCTTGGACTTTTTCGACCTTTTGACTTTTAAACCTATTACTCATTATTAAACATTCAAAAATGTCCATAGATAAATTTAAATTATTAGAGTCTTCATGTGTGCCACTTCCTAATGAAAATGTGGATACCGATCAAATTATTCCTGCTCGATTTCTTAAAGCTACAAGCCGTGAAGGTTTCGGAGAAAACCTATTTAGAGATTGGCGATTTTCTCCATCAGGTGATCCTGTTGAGAGTTTCGTTTTAAATCAAACTCAGTTTTCAGGTGAGGTTCTTGTTGCTGGAAAGAATTTCGGATGTGGATCCTCAAGAGAGCATGCTGCTTGGGCTATTCACGATTATGGTTTTAAAGTTGTTATCAGTAGTTTTTTTGCAGATATTTTCAGAAACAATGCCTTGAATAATGGTGTTTTACCAATTCAGGTTTCAGCAGAGTTTCTTGAAAACTTATTTAAAGCAATTAAGCTAGATAATGCTCAAAAGGTAACTGTTGATCTAGAAAAACAAGAGTTGCGATACAATGATCAGGCTTATCAGTTCGAGATTAATCCTTATAAAAAGGATTGCCTTTTAAACGGTTTTGATGATATCGATTATCTGATCAACAAAAAGGAAAAGATACAAGACTTTGAAGGCTAAAGTAGGGTCGGTTAAAGTAAAAAGGTACAAATATTAGATGCTGAATGAGTAAAGGATTACAAAATCATTCTAATTCACACATAAACACATTCTCAAATTAACCATAAATATGTCACATAAAATTGCAGTATTAGCCGGTGATGGAATCGGTCCGGAAATTGTCGCACAGGCTCGAAAAATCATCGATGCTGTAGCAGAAAAATTCAATCACCAATTCGATTATACAGAAGCACTAATTGGAGCTTCAGCTATTGATGCGGTTGGAAATCCATATCCAGATGAAACACATGAACTTTGCATGAAATCTGATGCTGTGTTGTTTGGAGCTATAGGTGACCCAAAATACGATAACGATCCGAATGCAAAGGTGCGTCCAGAGCAAGGCTTATTGAAAATGCGTCAGAAGTTAGGTTTATATGCCAATCTTCGTCCATTGGAACCATTCAAATCACTTTTGCATAAATCACCATTGAAAACTGAATTACTTGAAGGTGTAGATTTTTTATGTATTCGCGAGTTAACGGGTGGTATTTATTTTGGTCGTCCACAAGGGAGATCGGAAGATGGAAAAACAGCATTCGATTCATGTGTTTATACAGTAGAGGAAGTTGAGAGGATTGTACGTTTGGGTTTCGAGTTTGCTGGTAAACGTAGAAAAAAGTTGACTGTTGTAGATAAGGCTAATGTGCTGGCAACATCGCGTTTGTGGCGTGAAGTTGCGCAGAAAATGGAGCCAGAATATCCAGAAATCGAGGTAGAATATATGTTTGTAGACAACGCTGCTATGCAGATTATCACTTGGCCTAAGCGTTTTGATGTTATGGTAACAGAGAATATGTTTGGTGATATCTTAACGGATGAGGCTAGTGTGATTTCAGGGTCATTGGGGATGTTGCCATCGGCTTCAATTGGTGTGCATACTTCGGTATTCGAGCCTATTCATGGTTCATATCCTCAAGTTGCAGGGCAAAATATTGCAAACCCATGTGCTACCGTTCTTTCAGCAGCTATGATGTTAGATCATGCTTTTGGAATGAAAAAAGAAGCCGAATTGATTCGCACAGCAGTAGAAAAATCAATAGATGAAAATATAGTCACTGAAGATTTGGCAGAAGGAGGAAAATCTTATTCCACTTCGGAAGTTGGAGACTGGTTAGCTGACTTCGTGAAAAAAATATAGTTTGTAGTTAATCTTGTTTGAGGGTGTGGTTACCCTGCTTTCAAGGTGAGTCAAAATGCTCAGAGATTCTTCTCTGAGCATTTTTTGTGTTAACACATTAAATCTAGTAGATTGCCATCTATCTGAAATATTCTATTTTTATGCTTTACTTTGTATTCTACATTTATTTCAATACTTACAATTCAGTATGCTAAGGTTTCTCTTTTCCATATTAATTATTCAATTCATTTTTTGTCAGAACAGCATAGCTCAGACTGATTGGTCTAAGCAATTGGATCATTATATATCAAAACGAGATGAGGTAGATGCAGCCAAGAAGGAGACGATTAAAAACCTCTTGGAAGATTTACGATCTACCCGAAATGAAAATAATAAAGACAAAGAATTCAAAGCTTTGATGAAGTCAGTGAAGGCATATGAGTATTTTGTTTACGATTCGGCCTTCAAATATGCACAAGCTGCCAATCGGTTGGCATATAGTTTAAAAGATGAGGCTAAGATCGCTGAATCTAAATCGAAACTCAGTTTAATCATGCTTCTAAAGGGTTTGTATACCTCTTCGATTGACACGATAAAAACGGTTAAATATGAGTTTCTGTCTAAGAATAAGAGAAAGGAGTTCTACAGCACTGCCTATCGAGCGTACTACGATTTGTCTGGTTATTCACGAGATAAACACTACAGTGAGAAATATAAAGATTTAGGGCATTACTACAGTCGAAAATTGATTGATGAATTCCCCAAACCCTCTTTTGAGAAAGTGTTGGGAATGGCACTTCAGGAGATGGTTAGCGGCGAATTGTCGAAAGCTGAAAAGCATTATTTTAATCTTCTGAATAATTTCAAGCTTAATGATCATGAGTCGGCTATTGTTACTTCAGGTTTGGGCTTTATTTATTCGGACAAGGATGAAATAGAAAAGTCTAAAGAATTTCTGATGAGAGCCAGCATAGGTGATATTAAGGCAGGAATTAAGGAGACAACTGCATGCAGATCCTTAGCTGAACTTTTCTATAGAGAAGGCAATATTGATAAGGCCTATCAATACATTCTTTTGGCTAAGGCCGATGCTGATTTTTACGGTTCAGAGCAACGTAAATTTGAAATTTCATACACCTTGCCTTTAATAGAATCAGCTCGTTTCCAGAAGGAAAACAAACAGAAAAAAATGGTTGGCCTTATCAGTTTGTTGGTATTGGCCTTTTCCTTGGTTATTCTTCGTCAGTTACAGAAACTAAGACAGGCTCGAAAAGAAATAGAACGTAGTAATCAGAATTTAACTCATGTGAATGATCTGCTTCGTGAGGCAAGTCAGATTAAAGAAGAATACATTGGTTATTATTTCAACTTTAGTTCTCAATATATCGATAAGCTCGAAGATTTCAAGAAGAGTATTTCCCGACAGTTGATCACCAAATCCTATGATAATATTGAGCAGGAATTGAAGAAATACAATTCCAAGAAAGAAAGAAAACGTCTGTTCGAAGATTTCGATCGAATTTTCCTGAAGCTATTTCCTGATTTTGTACAGCGATTCAATCAGCTTTTCGATGAAAAGGATCGTATCCTATTAAAAGACGATTTATCTCTGAATACAGATCTACGAATTTTTGCATTGATTCGAATTGGTGTTGCCGATAGCGAGAAAATTGCAAGTATCCTTAACCTTTCAGTCAACACCATTTACACCTACAAAACCAAGATTCGCAATCGCTCTATTTACCCCAATGAAGAGTTTGATTTAAAGGTGATGGCCATAAAATCGGTATAGATTCTCCTTTATAAGATCTATATTTTATCGAATTTTCAAATTTCATATTTTGCAGTTTGTGAGCTTGTTAACTCTTTGAGTTGTCAGTAATCATCTATATATTGGTTTATATTTTAGTTATTGGAAGTTGAATGCTCTTATTTTGATTTTCGAAAACAATCAAAATCAAATTATAAACTCATGAACATTAAAAGACTTTTATTTGGCTTGGTCGTCCTGACAGCTGCCATGGTTTCTTGTAATGGCAATATGCAAAAACAAGAACTTAAATCACCTGATGGTAAAATTGCAATTTCAATTAATCTTGAAAGTGGTGTCCCAACTTATCAAGTAAACTTTAATGGAAAATCAGTGATTGAACCTTCAACAATGGGGTTCGATTTCACCAACATGCCTGCTATTAAATCGGGATGGAAAATTGTATCAGCAAAACAAACAAGCAGCAATTCTACATGGGAAATGCCTTGGGGCGAAAAGCGCGTGGTTGAAGATCACTTTAATCAACTGATTGTGTCTTTAGTTGAAAAAGAAGCTCCTAATAGAAAAATGAATCTGGAGTATAAAGCCTTCAATGATGGGATAGGTTTCAGATATGAATTCCCAGAGCAAGAAGCGATGAAAGAGCTTTTAATTGCAGAAGAGAATACCGAGTTTAATTTAACTGGCGACCATAAGGTTTGGTGGATTCCTGGAGACTGGGATATCTATGAACATCTTTATCATACAACTAAGTTCTCTGAAATTGATGCGACTAAATTGCGTGGACATGCGAGTTTAGCTCAAACATCAATTCCTAATAATGCGGTGAATACACCTGTGAGTATGAAAACAGCTGAGGGAATCTATTTGAGTTTCCATGAGGCTAACCTGACGGATTATTCAGGAATGACACTTAAAGTAGATACTTCGAATATGAAGATGGTTTCGACTTTAGTTGGATCTGAAAGAACGGACTATAAGGTTAAGCGTAGTTTACCATTCCATACACCTTGGCGTACCATTCAAATTGCCGATAAAGCGGGTGATCTAATTCAATCAGATTTAATCGTAAACCTGAATGAACCCAATAAGATTGGTGATGTTTCGTATTTCACACCGATGAAGTATGTTGGTATTTGGTGGGATATGCACTTGGGAACCAAAACATGGGATAAAGCAAGTGGAAGACATGGAGCAACCACTGAGTATGCTAAAGAATTGATCGATTTTGCATCAGAAAATAATATCGGTGGAATTTTAGTAGAAGGTTGGAACACAGGTTGGGAGCACTGGATAGGTTTCGAAGATCGCGAAGGTGTTTTCGATTTTGTAACATCCTATGATGATTACAATTTACCTGAAGTCGTTCGTTATGGTAAAGAAAAAGGTGTCGAGTTGATTATGCATCATGAGACCTCTGCTGCACCACGTACTTACGACCAACAATTGGATACGGCTTATCACATGATGAACTCATTGGGCATCCATTCTGTTAAGACGGGTTATGTCGGTAAGTTAATCCCAAAAGGGGAATATCACCATGGACAGTGGATGGTTAACCATTACCGTCGTGCTTTGGAAACGGGAGCAAAATATAAGGTGGCTGTGAATGCACACGAACCGATTAAAGCGACTGGTTTACGTCGAACTTATCCCAATGCAATTTCTCGTGAAGGTTTGCGTGGTCAGGAGTTCAATGCCTGGTCGAGTGATGGAGGAAATCCTGCAGAACACTTGCCAATCGTAGCTTTCACTCGTATGTTAGCAGGACCTATCGATTACACCCCTGGTATTTTCAATATCAAACTAAACCCTCATAAAGCCGACAATCAGGTAAATACAACTTTGGCGCATCAGTTAGCTTTATATGTGGTATTAAATAGCCCAATTCAGATGGTTCCAGATTTAATCGAGAACTATAAGGGACACCCGGCTTTTCAGTTTATCCGCGATGTTGTCGTTAATTGGGAACAATCTAAAGTTCTAAATGGTGAGATTGGTGATTTTGTTACAATAGCACGTCAGGACCGAGCATCGAACAACTGGTTTGTTGGTGCAATCAGTGATGAGAATGCCAGAGACATGAGTTTCAAGCTGGATTTTCTTCCAAAAGGGAAAAAGTATCAAGCCATTCTGTATTTAGATGGTGACAAAGCACACTGGGATAAAAATCCTACCGATTATAAAATTGAAAAGAAAACTGTGGACGCCAACTCAACACTTGACTTGCATCTTGCGGCAGGTGGTGGTGCAGCAATCAGCTTGATTGAAATTAAATAATACGATGATATGTTGATGTGAGAATGGGTTGTCCTGAGCGAAGTCGAAGGATGTTGATAAGGCAATTTCATCATATCTCAACATTAAGATTTTAAAAATCTCGTTCGATCCGATACCTATCGGATTTAATCCCGGCAGAAGTCATGTTCTGCTGGGATTTTTTTGTACTAAAGAATCATTGAAATATACCTACAAAAAAACGCCTCCGATTTCTCGAAGGCGTTAGTTCTATATTTATGCAGTAATTGCTTACTGATTATCGCTATATAATTCTTTCAAGCGATTCGCCATGCTTTCCGCAATAACTTCGCATTGGTCGTAATCTTTGTTAGCAGGAGCACAAAGTGCTTCGGCAGGATCAGCAACCACTTCCCACTTAATCGCTTCAGCAAATTTGTTTAATGTGCGAACACCGCCGCCACCCCAGGCTTTCGATCCGAAAAGAGCCAATACGTGGTTTTTAACCGCCATATTCTGTAATTCGTGAACTAGAGTCTCCATAGCTGGGAAAAGACCTCCATTATAAGCACATGATCCTAAAATGACACCACGGAAACGGAAAATATCGTTAATGATGTAAGAAGGATGTGTTTTAGAAGCATCGTGAATTCTGATCTTTTTGATACCACGCTTAACCAATTGGCGAGCAATATTGTCAGCCATCTTTTCAGTATTACCATACATCGATGAGAATACAATCACAACACCTTCGTCAGTTTCGTACTTACTCCATTTGTCGTATTTAGCAATGATTTCAGCAATATGTGTTCTCCAGATAGGACCATGAGTTGCACAGATCATTTTAATATCTAAACCACCTAATTTCTTAAGTGCCTGCTGTGTTGGACTACCGTATTTTCCAACGATATTTGAGTAGTAACGGCTGATTTCTTCTTCAAGATATTCAAGATCTAACTCATCGTCGAAAATACTACCATCTAAAGTACCAAAAGCACCGAAAGCATCACCAGAGAATAGAATTCCTTTTGTTGATTCAAAAGTGACCATAGTTTCTGGCCAGTGCAACATTGGAACCATAGCAAAGTTCAGCTTGTGCTCACCTAAATCGATAGAGTCACCTTCTTTTACTTCAAGCAAGTTTTCTGAGATACCATAAAAACCTTTCAACATTGGGAAAGTCTTCTTGTTCCCAACAATCTGCATATTAGGGTAACGCTCAGTTAATGAACGAATCGATCCTGAATGATCAGGCTCCATATGATTCACAATAAGGTAATCTGCCTGACGACCATCTAATACCGCTTCGATATTATCAAGGTACTCATCCATAGCCCCTTTTTCAACGGTATCAACAATGGCTATTTTTTCGTCAACAATAACATACGAATTGTAAGCGACTCCCTTAGGAATAGGCCAATAATTTTCGAAAAGATGTGTTCTTCTATCGTTACATCCTACCCAATAAATTTTATCGCTAATGTTAACTCTGTTGTGCATGCTTAAAGATTTATATGTTTTGAATATTGTTTTCGTTTCTCAATTGAAATTGGGCATGAATGAGGTGATAATAAGACCTCTTAAGTCATGTCTGCTTTCAGAGCACAAAAGTAATATTATTTTTTTTTCTTTAAAGGATAAAAATGTCTTTTATCAAGACTTGTACGGATTGTAAAGTGTGTAAAGGCTTGGTATTTAGCTTGTGAGAATTGCCACTTCTTATTTATAAGCTTAATGAATAAGTTTATTGCTGCATGAGACGTAATAATGACTGTCTATTAAGGATTTTAATCTCACGACGATTAACTTCAATCATGCCTTCTTGCTCCATCTCTTTTAGACTACGAGCAAAGGATGGGCGAGTCACGCCAAAGAACTGTGCCATCTCAGCTTGTGATTTTGGAAGCTCAATTTTCTCTTTATCTGGAGCTGCTTGTTTTAATATGAAGTTGGCAAGCTTACCTTTAATCGTCTTAAAACTTAAAAAAAGAAGTTTTTGAGCTAAGAATTGAGAGCGATTTGATATGGAATTGAGATAGTTAACTAAGAAAATTTTGTTGTCCTGAAAAAGCTCAATCACTGCTTGCTTGTCAAGAAAAAAGATCTCAACATCAGCATTGGCAGTAACGTTCACCGGAAACTGATTTTTCTGTCCAAAAAGAAAAGCTGAAGCAATAGGGTAGGGCGCCATAATATCTTCAATCTTAATTGTTTTACCTGAAGGATCAAGCATTTCACCTTTTACACTTCCCTTAAGAACAATCATTAAGTTTTCACAACGATCTTCACGAAAAGCTACCATATCACCTTTTTGATATTTACGTATACGGTATTGAATTTTTTCGATAATAAGTTCCATTTCATCGGCATCTATGCCTCTAAAAACAGGTGATTGTATAAGTTGTTGACTAAGCATTTTCTTTATTATTAATTCAAGACTAAGATATCTTTATTTTTTTTATTGGAAGCTTGATGGAATAAAAAAAGCGACTCATTTTAAATGAATCGCTTTGGATATCTTGTTTTGAGTTGAATTCTATTTCGAATATTGATCGATAATAAGTTTAATTGCTCGCTGACAAGCTGGGCAAAATTTATCGTGACGTGTGAACATGATACAATTGGATGCACTACGATATAATCCCTTCGATTTATACTGCGCTCCTTCAAAAGCTCCAACTTTACCACTGTGTTTCATATTAGCCAGTAGTTCATCATCCCAAGTTCTTTTCTTGATGAAAAACTCTTCCATAACCTTCTCTTCAACTTTGGCTTTACGCATTTCCACACGTTTTTTCTGAATAGCTATGCTGTGTTCGTCATACTTCTCCTTTTCCCAAGGTGTTGGAATTGGCGTTCCTGGTGTTACAATATCTTTCCATTTGATGGTTTCTGGATCAGCATTAGCGGTTACATTTAACTCCCATGGTTCCATATGCTCTGCATCCATTTCGTAGGCAGTTGCCGATGTGTAATATTCGTCAGCTAAGTCAGCAAAGTGATGACCAAACTCGTGCACAAACAAATACTCTTGGAAAGCATTATTAACAGCAGCAGTAATGTATAGGTTATAAATACCTCCACCACCATAAATGGAGTCGTTCATTAGAATTGCTGTAAATTCGTAAGGAACCGCTGCAGCTGCATTACGAATCGTTTTGTTATCGTATCCTAAAGCATATCTCTCAGAGTCAAAAGCACCATAAGTT
>Ga0209379_10002425_pt1 | contig 11370 bp, 9 predicted proteins | sample tdDd001_FD_187124 | JGI IMG/M metagenome (GOLD analysis project Ga0209379, IMG submission 187124) | Marine sediment microbial communities from the Atlantic coast under amendment with organic carbon and nitrate - tdDd00.1 (SPAdes)... | ecosystem: Environmental > Aquatic > Marine > Coastal >...
GAAGTTCCAGTTATTTTCATAAGACCACCTCGTCAATTCAGTAAAATAAGACCTTCAAGTACTTTCACCCTGACAAAAGAACCAAGCTTTGTAACTACAAGGTGTTTTTTGGGAACGGAAGTGTTTGATGATGTAAAGTGCATTTATCATAAACTTTCTATAATTACTTATTCGAGTTCTGTAAACAGTTCATGTATATTCCCATCTGGATCTGAAAACAAAGCTGTTCTTTGATTCCATGGCATATTCTTTGGTTCATGTATGCCAATCGCTCCTCTTTCCAACAATTTAGTGTAAGATTCATCCAATTCATCAACTGATTCGCACGGGAAAGCCAACTCAAATCCTTGACCGACTGATTTTTCTTTATACTTTTCAGTATATGGATACATAACCGACCTAAGACAAATCGCAAAACGTACACCTTCATTTTCAAATTCTACATATTCACCTAAATCGTTCTTAATCTTAAAACCTAGTGCTTTGTTATAAAATGTCTTCATGGTTTCGATATTATCTGTCCAAATCGTTACTAAACTAATCATTGATTTCATATTTTTCTCCTTATATAAATTTCTATATCTACTTTTAGCTAGCTCTTTAGTCGGGTAAGTCAGAGAGATTACTCTCCCGTTCACAGAGTTCTATTTGCTTCCAACCATAAACGACCTTCTGGAAGTCTGCATGCTTTCGCATCGGGACAAATCTTGAATCCTTATTCATCTCATTACAAGATAGCATTCGCTTTTTCCAGAATCCTTTAACCGCTAACATTGTACTCTTCTTGCGAATAGCCTACCTCGTCTGAGGAGTTGACGGTCTTACCCAGTTCTACACTCTGACCAATTCCCTTCACCTTAGATTTCACCTTTACTCCGGAGCTTTTATCCATTTGACATATGATACAACTCTTCAATATTTTAACATCCATATAGAAAAAAACACGCCCTTTATACAAATTGTCTAGGGCATGTTTGAAACTGCTATGTTATAGGATGGTTTTTAACGTTTATGCTATATAACTTCTCGACTACTACAATATCATTCTATTTCCTACGAGCAGCCTCTTTATAAACTTCTTTGTCTTTTCTCATACCAATAATGAGAACTTTCATTATTCCATCAACTTCTTCTAATTTATATATAACTCTATAATCACTATCAAACCGAAACTTCAACAAGCCTGATAAATTTCCAACTAACGGTTCACCATACCCACCTTTTGATTTGGGATATGGATTCTGAGCTACAAAATCAACTTTATCTAACACGTTTAACTTCTGCTTCTTTGATAATCCTATTTTCTTCATATCCTTATTAAAGTTTGGGTGATACTCTACCAAAAACTGCATGTTAATCCTCCTGAGATAATATCAAATTTCTCATCTCAGAACTTGATAAAAATTCTGTACCATCGTTAAGTCTCTCTTCTGCTAGTTCATGTAATTGCATGTCATGATATGCTTCTAATTCTTCTTCCATAGTAACGTACATATCATATGGAATCAAAACAGCCTTCGGCTTATCATTCTTCATTAATACCTTAACAGAATTTAATTGCTCAACGATAGCAGATAGATTTTTTCTAAACTCAGTCAATGGTAACAATACATCTTGTATGCTTCGAACAGAAATTGAATTTAACATATTTACTACCTCCTATCTCCAAATATACACTCTCTATAAATATAGTATATTCGATTATAAATCAAATTGCAATTTTAGTTATAAGTATAGTTGTAATTTAAGTTGCAATTAGCATGTCCGCACGATTTCCATTTAAACAGAACACCTAGTTAAAAACTGTCCTATAACGGTCCCGGCGTTCCCGATGTGCCCCAACTTGATTATTTCAACTAAGTAATATTATACCATTTGTATGATACGAAAATACCCATTTCTAAAAAGGGGAATGTTGGGAGTTGCTATGTTATGGGATGATTCTACCGCTTTATACTACAAATGTTTGCACTACTCAAATAGTGATTAATTTGCGATAATTTCATAGCCTGAGTCTGTTACTAGAACTGTTACTTCCCACTGGGCTGATGGTTTCTGATCTTCTGTATAAATGGTCCATCCATTATTAGCATTTTCGAACACTTCTCCAGTCCCCATATTTACCGCTGGTTCGATTGTAAATACCATTCCAGGAACAAGAAGCAGGTCAGTGCCTTTTTTATTGTAGCTCACATATGGTTCCTCATGAAACTTTAAACCGATTCCATGACCTCCAATATTCTGAGCAATCCTATAGTCATGAGCCGTTGCGAATTTGCTGATTGCCTCACCTATATGTCGCATAGATGTCCACGGGATAACTTTTGATAATCCAACATCTATGCTTTCCTTGGCTACTTCAACTAACGTCCTCTCTTCTTCGTTTACATTACCAATACAGAATACTCGTGCTGAATCAGAATAGTAACCATTATAAATTGTAGATACGTCAATGTTGAGAATATCACCATCCTTCAGTTTAACTTTTTCTGAAGGAATTCCATGACAAACTTGATCATTAATTGACGTACATAGGCTTTTCGGATAACCATTGTAATTTAAAGTTGCAGGTAATCCTCCAAGTCTAATAGTTTCTCTGTAGATTACTTGATCAATTTCTTCAGTTGACATTCCAATGTGTAGTTTGTCCGATATATAATCAAGTAACGTACTATTTAACACTCCACTTTCCTTTACACCATCAATCTGAGATTTATTCAATATAAGTGAATTGTCCGGCACAACATAACCTTGATCTATAAACCATTTTAATTTCTCATCAAATAATGAGTGACATTTTTTGTACTTAAATCCACTACCACACCAGCACTTGCTATTTCTATTTATACTTTTAGACATAAAAAAACACTCCTTTAATAAAATATAAGAGTGTTTAAATAATATGTTTTTCAAATAACCGAATATCTGGCAGATAATTTCTGTAATGACTTGGGCTTAAACCATACTCTCGAATAAATGCTCTAGTGAATGCTTCATGAGATGAAAAACCATATTTTGCAGCAATATCGATTATACGATATTCCGATTCAATCAAGTCTTTTGTTGAACTACTTAATTTTCGTTTTTGTACATATGCTTTAAATGTGAGTCCAACAGTTTCATGAAATTTCGCTGAGCAGTAGTAAGGTGAATAACCTACATGTGATGACATCTTATCAAGTGTAGGCTTTTCTTCAAGATTATTTTCAACCCAATCTACCATGTTTTCAATTGTTCTAATTGACATTTCAACACTCCTTTCATTAATTTTAGCTTAACTCAATATGTGATACTTGATTCTAGTTGCAATATTCATATGATGATTTCACATTTTGTATGGCTCTTAAACTATCTGAGGTAGAGTTGATCCATAACGTTCCCGCCATTCCCGATGAATGCCTTCTTCATAAGTAACACCAGCCGTTTCAACAAGTCAAACTGCTTAAAAACCTATACTAATTAAACAAATGGCATTTGTTGGGAATTGCTGTGTTATAAGATGGCTTTTAACGTTTCATAGTCTAGCATTGTTAGATTTCACGAGATGTTTTGACCTACTTGAAATCACTTGATAAGATGGTTGCACAGAGATTTCTAAACGAGCTTGATGTAAAGAAGTCTATGCTCACAATGTTTCCGTTATCTGGAACTAAGATTTCCACACCTACACTTCAACTGGAATATCGATTCGTCAAAGTTAATGGCTACCTTCTGATCTACACAATTAATACAAAACTGGGTCGTATTGAAGTCTCGCGTGTTCTTGCACAAAGAACCAATTTGAAAATCCATTTGAGATAAATCAAATCCACTAACAACATATGCCGTTAGTGGATTTTAACTTTTGAGTATGTTCAAAATAGTATTGAAAATATTCGAATTCTTAAAGGCCACAACCTCGACATCTCTTAAGTTCACAATTAAAGAATACTCTGATCAAAATTGAAATTATTTTACCTCATAATGGAGTTCAGCAAACTGATTAAACTTCCTTATATTCTTTAATTTCAATTCCTGTTCAAAATCATCTTTATTGAATAAAGGTATTCCATTACCTATTAGTGTAGGCGCGACAGTGATAATAAACTCGTCAACTAATCTCTCTTTAATAAAAGAGTGTAATAGGTTGCCACCGCCAACAAGCCATATGTTTTTTCCACCTAGTTTTTTGATTTTACTTGTAAATTCCACTACATCTTGATTTATAAATTCAACATTTTCATTCTTGCCATTTTTTGATTTAGAAAATACGTAACACTCTTTGTCCTTGTATGGAAAATTACCTTCTTCTTTTTCAATAATCCAATCATAAGTTCTTCTTCCAATTAGAATAGTATCAACTGTGTTGTAAAATTCAGAATACCCATTATCGCCTTCGCCTTCACACTTAAATAACCATTCCAAGGAGTCATCTTCCGTTGCGATATAACCATCTAAACTTGTTGCGATGTACAAAACTATTTTTCTTTGGGCTAACATCTCTATACCTCCCATATATTATGTTTACTGTTCTTTGTGTGCCGTTCTACCTTTACATATTAATTCCCTTGCGTATTCCAGATATAATATTCACATTCAAGTATTTATGATTCAATCAACTCCTATCAAAAGACGATTTTCGTAGTCTGATTTGAAATTAGACTATATTCATGATGCGTAATGCGAGTAATGCATTTAGAAGCAAGTCGCCTTTATAACGTCACATTAACAAAAACAGCATGTTTACTATTACCTAGCATCATGATTTCTTAACTCTATCTGCTCTAGTGATCACGTTCTATTTTTGTGGCTAATCCTTATTGGTCGATTATTTAAACCAATCAGCAATTAGAACAGAATTCAATTCATCCTAAACCCAAAGTGATGAGTAATCTCATCTATGTTGAGCAATTCGAGCAATGTCAATCACTCTATTGAAATCATTATATTTGACATAAGACAACCCTCGTTAAAGGCTGTCTTATAACGGTCCCATGGTTCCTGATGTGCCAGCATAATTTCTACCTTTTCTATACGTAATTTATGTATATCTTGAATCTATGACACCCAATGAAACCAAGGCATGTTAGGACACTGCTGTGTTCGTATTATATAGATAAGGGCTCACCCATTGATAACAGCTAATTGTTATAATATTTATCAAACACCAGGAAGAGTACGTCCGCTGTGCTAGGCCTTGAGCTCCTCATCTAAACTGTGCCTTCCTTGGTGGCCACGCAAGCTCGATTAGCTGGATGGGCCTCGAGCCCGCATTTCCGTACGAACCTGAGATCGTGTTCCCACTATGGACCTGGTTACAAAAGGAGGTTTTATGCTACCCATTCTTGCTGTTGACGTTGCTAAAGCATCTTCTCACGCAGCTATTTTTCTTGATCATCACGTTTCAAACATGAAGCCCGTCGAGTTCTCTCACGACACCAAAGGGCTACATCAAATTCTCCACCTACTTAATAGCACACATTCTCTAACTGGTGTAAAACCAGTTATTGTCATGGAGGCCACTGGTAATTACTCTAAAGTACTTTGCAACCAATGTATAAAACACGGCTATACCGTTCATGTCTTCAACCCATTGCTTACTAATCATCTTAAGCGGTCGTCCATCAGGAAGATCAAAACTGATCCTGTTGATGTTCATCGCATTGCTCAGGTCTTTTATACGAAAGGTACTCAACCGTATGATCCTGCTCCTCAGATTCAAAATGACCTTAAAATCATAGCACGGCAATATGATGGGATTGTTCATCTTATGACCGACCATTCAAGACGTCTCCAAAGTCTTCTTGAACTCTATTTTCCTGATCTGAAGAAGGTGTTCTCTTCTTTCCATCAAAAGGCTTGTTTACAGTTTTTATCAATCTATCCATCCGTTGCTTCCGTTAGACATGCTTCACTCGAAGATATTGCTTCCGCTCTTTTGATCCCGAGAATGTCACGCCAATGGCGTTATCAGAAGGCTGAACTGATCCACAAACTTATCAGGGAGAGTCTAGCTGAATCATTTGCTCCTGATTATATCAACGGTATTATCGTAGAGCTCGTACACACTCTTCAAAGTTTTCAAGTCACGATAAATACTCTCAAAAATCAAATGATTCAACTTGCCAAAACCTCTCCCCAGTATCATCTGCTCCAAACCATCCCGGGAATTGGAGAAATTACTGCCGTCTTTATTCTTGCTGATATCGGTAGTATACAGCGTTTTAAGTCCAGCAAAGGCACTCATTGCCTTTGCTGGACTCGATTCGTCAATCTATCAATCTGGTCAGTTCTATAGCTCTGGTAAGATATCTAAACGCGGATCACCTTATCTAAGAACTGCTCTGTATCAAGCTTCGAAGGCAGCTATCAGCAGAAGACACAATCAACCTGCTATTCCAGCGCTTCGTGCCTTTTATGATAAGAAAGTTGCTGAAGGAAAACCTAAAAACGTTGCTCTCATTGCATGCGCTAATAAGTTGACTCGAATAATTTATGGTGTCTTGACCACTAACCAGCCTTTTAGAGCTTAACTAGGCTCTTTTCACTTCGTCTGCTATGCAGGCTTTTTTGTCATGTCTTTCTTCATGCGTTGAATTTATGTCTTGACATACGTTAGCTGGTTTATACGCTGTTCCAAAACGGCTTATTATGCAAAATGTTATTCTCTATATAAAACTTGTACTATTACTCTCAAAAAGATTTTCATTAATTATCAGCCTTTAGGTGAATTTAATGATACATATTTTATGCTCTTTAGAGTCTCGGTAGACACATTTATAACATCGGTATCTTCTTTGGTAAGTACATATATTTTATCAATACAATTAATGAACACCTTATCAAAACTGATACCATCTACTTTTTCATTTTGAATAACCAATGATTCTATTTCTTCTTGATGAACTGTAGCTAAATGAGAAAAGACATACAACCAGTTGTTACTAAAAACCTTGTAATGACTATTCAGCTTGATTAGCTTCTGATCAATTTTTGACTGTATTAGACTTAGGCGTGATGACATTCTAAATCCATTTGGCTGATGAGAGTATACCGCTTGACCATCGACAACACTTAATTTACCCCTAAATTTTTTAAATCGCTTTTCAGCTTCATTCTTAAGGGTTGCACCATCTATTCCTTTACCAAAGTGTTCATTGATTATGAACCGTTCTTCTCCTTGCCTACTCGTTATCGCTTCAACTACTTCTATTCCGATATTTAGTATTTCAGATTGATAGTCAGGATTTTCGTAGTTAAACTTATCGTCTAGCAAAACTTGTAGATCACTTGAGTAACACTTCACTAAGCTTAACAAAGCATACTTCTCATAGAATTGTTTATTATACATTTTCACCTCGTCAAAGTACTCTTTAAAAACGCATTCTCTAATTCTAGTGTTCTAACATTTAAACTAGAAGACCCTGCAACTAGCTTATTTGATAATATACTGACACACTTAAGTTCTAAGCATATAATACTCGTAAGTTGATTTGGAATTTCAAGTAGATTAAAAAGCAGATTACCGCTTCGCGACTACTTCCCCTTGTCTTTTATAGATGCTATTAGGAGGTACATAACCTCTAACCATAGATAGAGGATAAACATTGCTACCACGACCAACTACTGATCCAGGATTTAAAACCGAATTACTCCCGATCTCAGCATGATCACCTAATATAGTTCCAAACTTTCTCAGGTTTGTTTCAAAGTGCTTACCGTCAACATTAACTGTGATTGATGTTTTATCCGATTTTATGTTTGATGTGATTCCGCCTGCACCAATATGTGCTTTGTATCCGAGTATTGAATCTCCTACATAGTTGAAGTGAGGGACTTGTACCTCATTAAACAAAAGTGAATTCTTAAGTTCTGTTGAATTTCCTACAATAGTTGACTCACCGATAATTACATTTCCACGTATGTATGCACAGTGTCTTACTTCAGAATTATGTCCTATAATTGTTGGTCCATCTATTGAAGCTGTCGGAGCTACAATTGCGGTTCTTGAAATCCAAACATCCTCACCAACTTTTAAATATTCATCTTCTGGTAATGATTTACCTAATTCAATTATGTATTCTCTTAGATTAGGTAGAACTTCCCAAGCGTAAGTATATCCATCAAATATATTAGATGCTATTGTCTCCTTCAAATTTAGTAAGTCTTCAATTTTCAAATCAATCATTACTTTACTCCCACTGATCAAATTGTTTAGATAACAGAATAGATAGTTACTTTAGATACGATTATAACAGTCAAAAAACAACAATTAAGTATGTTTATACGACTACATTGAATGTCGCTATAGCCCCCAAAATTCTAAACTTATCTACCTAAACATTTTACCACCTTAGACTACCATTTAAAAGACGATTTGGAATATGCTGTTACCCATTTCGTATAATTTATTATCCGTTGTGCACCTTGCGTAAGCTGAGTTGAAAGTAGAAAGTATAGAGAAATGTCCTCATTAACAAACTAAACCCTATGGAATAGACATGAGAAAGTCTATCCATAGGGTTATTTAGTGTTTTAATATACGTTTGTTAGTCTTTCAATGTTACTTCAAATACATCTTTAATCTTGCCTATGCTATTTGTGAGATCACTTAGGAATACTAGAGCTTGTCCAGTCTTATCATCACCTTTAGCCAGTTTGTTCTTATTATATAATCCTTTGATTTCATCAAATCGTGCTGATTCCTCAGCTGTTATACAGCCAGCGATTTCTTTCCACTTCAGCATGTTTGATTCAGCCCCACTTGTTAGAGTCTGACAGTCATTTTCATAACTTGTAAGAATCTGTTTAGATAACTCTTCCTCATTCATGACTGACACAATTCTCTCAGCAATCTTATTCATATTTCTGTAAGAGCCTTGAAGTTTAAACGGTGGTTCATTTCTGTACTCATCAGCTTGTGCTGCAGAATAGATATATTGCATATTAACCTTTAAGACAATATCTCTAACTTCATTCAGCTTTTGAATGACCTGAACATATTCGTTGAGTTCATCAGCCGTATAATTACTTTCTAACTTTACAGTTTCACGATCAGCGCCGCTGGCCATTTGAATAAGACCATAAAGATCTGACTGACTGCGATTTGTCAGCTTTGAAAGCACAGTGTTAGAAGTTAAACTGTTCTCAATGTAACTCAACTTAAAGGCTTCTTCGTTTTCACGCAGCATGTCACCTAGATTGTAGACGTCAGCTCTATTTGCAAGCATATCCGGTATTTTGAATTTCTCTCCACTTTCAGTGTATGGATTACCTGCCATAACGACTGCAATCTTTTTACCTCTTAGATCAAAGGTTTGTCCGGCACCATTATACACACCTTCAATCTTTCTTTGTCCATCACATAATGAAATGAACTTTTGCAAGAATTCAGGATTACAATGCTGTATATCATCAACATATAACATAATATTGTTGCCCATTTTAAGTGCTAAGTTCAGCTTTCTCAGTTCTTCTTTGGCACTTGAATGACTCGCCTTAGCAGGATCAAGTGAAGTGACTTCATTACCCAGTGAAGGCCCATTAACCTTAACCAGAATAAATCCAAGCCTGCTGGCTATATACTCCATCAATGTTGTTTTACCGTATCCAGGAGGTGAAACCAATAATAAAAGACCCATTAAGTCCGTACGTTTATCATCACCAACAACACCCATTTGTTTTGCTAGATTATCTCCTATCAAAGGTAAATATACTTTGTCGATAAGTCTATTTCTTACAAAAGATGTTAGTACATTTGGTTTGAAATCATCCAGACGTAATTGTGCTTTGAAATTCTTTATCAAATCTTTTTTAATCTGCTGAAATTGAAGATAATCCTGAACCACAGCATCACTAAACACTTCAAGCTTTTGTAAAAATTTAGTAAAGGTTAACTGGTAAATGCCTTGTTCGATAACGCTATGTGAGCCAATCAAGCCTTCTACAGTTGTTTTTGTTGCAACCTGTACCACACTGTTCATATTCACTTCATCTTCTAAAAGGAGTACTACTACTTCATCTAAAACTCCAGACAGTTCTTCTTCTTCTAAATCAATACGCTTGTCTTCATCATTTAACTGATCTAACCAATAAGCAGAAACCCATTCCTTCACAAGATAAAACTGACCTTCAAGGTCGTTACTGCTATTTTTTAGTGAAGTTGTAAACGCATCGAGGGCTTGCTTATCTCTTATATAACCCTTAAAACCATCGTAGACTTGTTTTGCTTCCAAACTAATAACAAAAGCTCCACCTTGCATGAGCTCCATACAAAGATATTCTGAAGCTTCTTGAATGTCACTTTCTTGGTAGAAATGAAACTCACTATAAGCTTGTTCAAACTTTTCAATAATAAATGGCAAGTAGTTATCTAAGTTCGGTGCTGAATCAAAGTAAGACTGTACCTTGGCCAAATGCTCTAGACGAGAAGTCAATAACGTCTTCGTTGGCGTGTCAACCAACCTGTTCCAGAATAATCGAGCCATAGACCGTACTTCACTTCTATAAATCAATAAGTTTACATTATGATACAAATTAAGCAATGAGTGAAGAATCTTTGTAGCATCTTCATCGTGAACGCCTTTGGTGTAACCCTCTTGATATCTACTCTCCATAAACGATCTGACTACATCAGACAGTTGAGACTCTGACATATTACCCAATGTCACTAGGTCTTGTATTTGCTTATTTTTGGCTGCCTTAAAAATAGAATAAGCGAGGTATTCACCTCTGTATACATCTTTGTTTTCAGATAGTAGGCTTTGCTCAAAAACATGCTGATATCTATCGATGTCTTCATGAAGAACTTTGTCCCAAAAATCAGTGCCTGTTATATGATAATAGAGTTCGTTCTCTTTTATTACAATGGATAGATCGATGGCTTTTCTATTCACAGAAAAATGATGTTCGCCAAATTTGATCACATCTTGGCCATTAAGGTACAATTCCTGTTTGTCTTTCAACTGGCGTATTGTATTTTCCTTAAGTGATTTCAGTTTTGAACTGATTTCATCTGCCTTAACGCTATCGCCTAGTGTTCTCAATTCTGATATAACATCTCTGACTTTCTCGGCCATGATATCTGTTGCTAGATAGCCATTAATCATCTCAATAGATTCAAGTGACATCAAACGATTTTCAATACCACTAATAATACGTTCTGAGGAATCAAATAATGCGACCAGCCTTTTATTCAGCTTATCGAGAAGTGATTGTTTTCTTGACTCAAAAGCGCTATAGATTTCTTCTCTTTTTTCATCAAGCTTTATCAGATACTCATCAAATTCAGAAAATTTACCTTCTAGCTCCTGCAGTTGAACCATGACTTTATTCAAATAGGTGTCACATTTGTCCTCTGTATTTGAGATTTCAAGATAATTCACAACAGCC